>OLQO01000529.1_pt1 | contig 31552 bp, 12 predicted proteins | sample 1672281 | NCBI WGS metagenome assembly OLQO01 (sample SAMEA3136667, study PRJEB25190) | human gut metagenome | biome: human gut; feature: human-associated habitat; material: faeces | place: Austria | collected 2013
CGACGACCCGATCATGGAGTGCAACTGCGGCGATTTCTCCCTGCGCTGGGACGCGGCGGGCAACACCATTCTGGAGCGCGGCGGCACGCGCGGCGAAACCGTCCGCTGTGACATTCAGACGCTGACGGCCATGTTCTACGGCTACAAGCGGCCGACCTACCTCAAGCGCGTCGAGCGGCTGCAGGCCAACGACACCGCCGTGCGCATTTTGGAGGATATCATCCCCATCGAGCAGCCGTATTTCTCGGATTATTTCTAAGAGTGAGGCGTTACAACCATGCAAAACGAAGCGGTCGCGCTTCTTCGCTGCCCGATCTGTTCGGGCAGTTTTCATCAGGAGGGCAAAAGCCTGCTCTGCGGCAAGCGCCATTGCTACGACATCGCCAAGCAGGGGCACGTCAATTTCGCGCCGAACGCCAAGCCGTCCTTCTACAAAAAGGAGCTGTTTGAGAGCCGCGCGAGGGCGTTTGAGGCGGGCGTTTTTGCGCCGGTTGCCGCCGCCGTCGGCGAGGCGCTGGAAAAATATGTGCGCGCCGAGCGCCCCGTCGTGGCGGACGCGGGATGCGGCGAGGGATATTATCTGCGGAGCGTCTGCCCGGAGCGGAACATGATCCGAATCGGGTTTGATCTGTCGAAGGAGGCCGTTCTGCTGGCGGCGAAGGGCGACAGGCGCTCGACGTATTTCGTCGGCGATTTGGCCAACATACCGTTGGCGGACGGCTGCTGCGACGCGGTGCTCGATGTATTCACCCCCGCGAATTACGCGCAGTTCGGGCGCATCCTCAAAAAGGACGGCGTGCTCATCAAGCTCGCGCCGAGGCCGGGCTATTTGCGCCAGCTCCGCGAGGCGGCGGGCGACCGACTGGCGGCCTACGACGGCGCGCCCGTTTCGGATTACGCGCACGCGCATCTGAACGTGCTGGAACAGAGGACGATCACCTATACGATGCCGGTCAGCGGGGCGCTGGCGCTGCATCTGGCGAAAATGACCCCGATGCTCGCCAACATCGACGCGGAGAGCCTTGACCTGAGCGGCGTGACGGAGATCACCGTTGACGAGACGATGATCGTCGGCACCATCAAACGGGAGGAAGAATTGTGAAGACGTTTTTTATGAATGACTACGGCGAGGGCGCGCATCCGATTGTGATGCAGCGGCTCCTTGAAACCAACATGGAGCACACCTGCGGCTACGGGCTGGATGATTACAGCCTGCGCGCGGCGGACGTGATTCGCGAGAAATGCGGCCAGCCGGGGGCGGCGGTGCACATCATGGTCGGCGGCACATCGGCCAACAGCATTGCGATTGCGGCGTTCCTGCGCCCCTATGAGGCGGCGATCTGCGCGCCGACGGGGCACATCAACGTGCACGAAACCGGCGCGGTGGAGGCGACGGGGCACAAGGTGCTCCCCTGCGCGGCGAAGGACGGCAAGGTGACGCCGGAGGGCGTGGAGGCTGTCTGTGCGCTGCACACGGATGAGCACATGGTTGCGCCGCGGCTGCTCTACATCAGCCAGCCGACGGAAATCGGCACCGTCTACCATCTGGACGAGCTGAAGGCGCTGCGCAGGGTCAGCGACGCGCACGGGCTGATCCTCTTTGTGGACGGCGCGCGGTTGGGGAGCGGGCTGACCAGCGTGGAATGCGACGTGACGCTCCGGGATCTGGCGGCGCTGGCGGATTGCTTCTACATCGGCGGCACGAAGAACGGCCTGCTCTTCGGCGAAGCGATGGTGATCGTCAACCCGGCGTTGCAAAAGGATTTCCGCTTTATGATCAAGCACAACGGCGGCATGATCGCCAAGGGGCGGCTCGGCGGCGTGATGTTTTTGGCGGCGCTGGAGCACGACGATTATTTCGCATGGGCGAAGCATGCCAATGAAATGGCCGATCTCATCCGCGCGGGCATGGAGCGCGCGGGCATTCCCTTCTTCCAGCGGACGACGACCAACCAGATTTTCGCCGTGCTGACGGAGGAGCAGAACGCCGCGCTGGCGCTGGATTTCGCTTATGAGCGCTGGGCAACGCTGGATGACGGGCGCGTGGCCGTCCGCTTTGTGACAAGCTGGGCGACGACAGCGGAGGATTGCCGGAAACTCGTCTCCGCGCTGGAGGCGATGGCCTGATGGCGCGCGAGGGGCGGTCTCATGTGCGCAAGAGAAAAAAGGGCTGTCTGGTTGGCTGCCTGACGAATCTGCTGCTCGTGCTCGGCGTGGCGGCGCTGCTGTTTGTCGGCGCGCATGTGCTGGGCTTTGTGAAGAGCGACCCGCAGACGGGCGCGCCGACGCTCCGTTTTGACAATCTGCCGGAAATCAAGCTCGGCGACTTCGATCTGAGCAAAATCGAGCTGCCGGACGTTTCGAAGCTGACGGAGAAGCTGCCCAAGTGGGCATACGGCGTGAACCCCAACGGGCTGACGATCAAGACGCTGCGCGCGGGCGACGGCGAGGCGGTTTTTGTCTGCGCGGACGGATACACCATGCTTGTCGGCGCGGGCAGCGGAACGGGCGCGGCGCTCTGCGGCCAGCTTCTGCTTTGCGGCGTGAACCACCTGAGCGCGGCGATCGCGATGGGCTCGGAGGACGAACAGCTCGGCGCGATGAAAATGGCGCTGGGGCTGACGCGGCCGGATTATCTCTTTGTGCCGCCGACGCAGACGAAGGGCAAGGCCTACGCGCAGATGATCGACGCGGCGGAAAAGCGTGGGACGCAGATCGTCTCCGCGACGCAGAACATGGCCTTTACCCTCGGGCGGGCGCGCGTGACCTTCATCGGCCCGGCGCGGACGCAGCACACGGACAGCCGCGACGACGGGCTGACGCTGCGCATCGACTACGGGGAGACGAGCGCCGTGGTGACGGGCTGCATCACCGCGAGCGGCGAAAAGGAGATCGTCGCCTCCGGCGCGGCGGTCAAGTGCGACGCGCTGATCGCCTCGCGCGGGGGCAGCGAAGCGGCAACCTGCACCGAATGGGTGGAGGCAGCCAAGCCGGGCGTTGCGTTTGTCACGGGGAAAAACCCCGCCAACAGCGTGCGCATTCGGCTGCAAAAGGCCGGGGCGACGGTTTACGCCGCGAAGGAAAACGGCGTGATGACGCTCTATTCGGACGGACAGAAGATCACGGTTCAGCCGTAAACATGCGAAAGACCCTGCCGGGCGGCGTCCAATGCCCGACAGGGTCTTTCTGTTAAGAAACAGGGAGAAAATAGGGGGGAGGAGTGATCCTCGCTCGATTGGGTTGCGCTCAAGCGGGGCGCACACCTGGCAGGTGCGTCAAGCCTGCAAGGCTGCGGAGAGGCGCGTCAAACCTCATCCGCCATTTTGTTCAGGGAGGTGTTAGTTATCTCTAACAACAAGGTCATTATACAGGATATTGAGCGGCTTGTCAAGAGAAAAATTGAAAGTATTCCGCTGGGAATTGTATAGAATTAGCTGCGTTATATATGAGCTGGGATAAAAGGAAAAATCATCATTTTTGTTAGATCTGAAACGTTTCCTTTGTGCATTGGTAAGTTGAAGAAAACAAGGAAGAGTGGTAGAATAAAATAGAGAAGAAATCGGTATATATCTCCCCCTATGGGAAGTATATGCGGCTTTCAATGGAAAGATGAAAAAAAGATCGGCGAAAGGGGCATGTCGATATGAAAAATAAAAGAAGAATTTTTGCATGGATGCTGTGCCTGGTGTTGCTGGGCGCAGCGTCTCCGATGCGCGTGAACGCGGAGGATGAGCAGCAGAGCGAAGGAATCGTTTTGTATGAAGAAGGCGGAAAGCCCGAATACACCGAAGCTGAAGCGGAATCTGAAGTTTACAGCGAGACTGAAACGCCGATTGAGACGGAAGAGGCTGAAGAAGAGCCGGAAGTCACGGAAGAACCGGAAGTTGTGGAAGAACCGGAAGCGACGGAAGAACCGGAAGCGACGGAAGAACCGGAAGCGACGGAGGAGCCGGAAGATACGGCGACGCCCGAACCTACGGCAACGGTTGAGCCGACGGCAACGCCTGAACCTACGGCGACGGTTGAGCCGACAGTGACGCCCGAACCCACGTCCACGCCTGAGCCGGAGGAGCAAATCGAAACAATCGACTGGGCGCAGCTCAGACTGGACGGAAACGGCGATTCGGCGCGGCTGGTGATCGGCGTGAACAACGCGGACGGCGTGCGGCTGGAGCCGTTTGCGGTAGCCATCGGCGGCGACACGGACGCGTGGCAGGCGGATGATTTCTGGATGGACGGCGCTTCCCTCAGTTGGGAAAACGGCGAAATCGTTCTGTGGGTCTACGACGGCGTGGCGCAGGGCGGCGAGGTGCTTTGCGGCGGCCGTCGGCTGACGCTGACGCTGAGCCGAAACGGCGATGCGGAAACGATGCTCACCCTTGCGGCGCTGGACGGCGACGGCAACGAGCTGGATCTGCGCAACAGCGGCGACGGCAGAATCAAATTGCAGGCGCATTGGGATGCGAAGGTCGTCCGGCAGCCGGTGCAGATTGAGACGGAACTGATCAGCAACGGAAGCGACGGCCTGGCTTATGGCGACACGCTGGAAATGACTGCCGTGGTCAACGTCCAGCCGACGGATGCGAAGTGGTCGCTCCGCTGGCAGTACAGCCAGGACGGCGAACACTTTGAAGACGTTGAAGGCGCAAACGAGATGCGCTATGCGGTAAAGCTCGACAAAATCAACGCGCAATATTACTGGCGCTTTGTGGTATCGGTTGAAGACTGAGCGACATGTTTTTGGAGGACAGGATGGAAAGGATGAACCATCTGAAAAGGGTTATGGCTTGGGTGATGACGGCCGCGATGCTCGTCAGCTCTTGCCCGACGACGGCGATTGCCGATGAAGTGGTCAGCCAGGTGCAGAAGCCGGTTGCGCAGACCCTCAGAAGCGGCGAAACGTATGGCTCTTTGCAGGAAGCCTATAAAGCCGAGTTTGAAACGACGACGGACGAAACGCACATGTCTTTCGCCGACCGCGTTCGGGATGTCGAAAAGAATGGAAAAGATACCTTGATTTACGCGAACCTGCGTCCGGCGCAGAACGCGGCGCAGTGGAAGACGGGCGAGGTCGTCCCCTTTACATTGAGCATGACCTTCCAGCTTGCCACGAACCTGACCGAATACAGGGCGTTTGACCTGAATTCGATGACGTTCGACGAGTACATTCGATATCGCCCGTTCGATTCCTACGACGATATCAAGCTGCAAATCAGCGCGCCCGGCAATCTGCGGATTTCCGCGACCGATAACGGAGGTTGGACGAATACCCTGAACGTTGACAGCGCCCAAAGCGTCGTTCCCGCGGACGGCAGCAACGCCGTGACGCTGAATTATACGTTCTTTGGACGCATGATCGATAACGGTGAACATGCCAACGGCGATCTCATCACGCCGACGGTTTCACTCTCCGCGTCGATCACGCCGAAGATGCACTACTATGACAAAAACGGCGAAGAGAAAGTTTACGCCGGTACGCCGATTGACTATCAGGCAACGATCCACACGAACGCCTTCCAGAATGCGGCGAAAGCAAAGACGTGGGCTGTGCAGAACGAGGCCGAGAAGCGCACGGTAAACGGCGACGAGGTAACCTTCACCTATCAGGTGCGCACGGGCGCGCTGGGAACGCAGGGCGAGATTCTGCGCCAGAACAGCGACTACGTGGATAAGGGCGTACTCGATCTTTCCAGCTATACGCTCCAGGAAACGATTCAGCCGGTTGAGGGAAAGAATGGCGCGAAGGTCTATCCGAAGCAGGCCACAGTGACACTTGGAGACAGCGCCTACACCTGCGATATTGTGGAAAACGAGGATGGCACGCGCAGCCTCGTAATGCCCGCAAACGGAGGAAACACGATCCACAACACGGCGGCGCTGGACGGCGATAATACCGTTCATCCGTCGGTCTATGCGTACAACAATTACACGGTCAACCTGATCTATGACAAGGCGGACTTTGAGCTGGACTGCGACGACGAACGGCTGGATGACGCCGCCTTTAAGGGCTTGGGCGTCACGCTGGATTCGACGCTGAACTACACGGTTTACGGCGACAGCGATGAAAAGACGGCCGACAGCAGCAAAACGCTGTATTATCATTTCGTGCGTCAGGGCGGCTACATCCTGCCGGAACAGTATGTGAAGCTGGCGGCAGATGTAGCGGACAGAACGGCCTATTCGGGCAGCGACGCGGTCTTTGCGATTTATAAGGCCAGCGAAGTGAAGCGCAACGAAAAGGGCGAGCTGGTGCTTGGCGAGAACGCGAAGCTTTCCGACCGGATCGGCGCGTTTAAGACGAGCCGGGAACTGCCCGAAGGCGACTATTATGTGGTGCGCACGGGGATGGAAGCGGGCTATACCAACGTCAAGCCGGGCGACAAGAAGACGATCAAAATCGGCGAGGCGTTCTATCCGTATCAGCTTGTGGCGGTGACGGCCGGAGCGGAAGAAAAAGCGGTGAAAGCCGAGTTCGAGGATTACAACGCGCAGAACGGCCAGTTTATCCTCGAAAAGATGTTCTATGCGCCGGACGGCACGCAGAATACAAACTCCAGCCTTTCCGCGGAGTTTACGCTGACCGGGCAGAACGGCCGCACCTACACGGTGAAGGTCGAAAACGGAAAACCGACCACGGTTTATCTGCCCGCGGATACCTATACGATGAAAGAAACGGGCGTATCCGACGGTTTTGCCAAGGCGGCCGACAGGATTGTCGTCATCGAGGCGGGCAGTCAGACGCGGATGACGGACGACAACGCCGTGAAGAACTATTCGACGGATGGTCTGCTGAACCTGAAAGCCTATCTGCGCGAGTATGAGCGGGGCGACAATCTGGAAGCGGTTCAAAGCCATTACACGGTGACCATCACGCGCGACGGCGAGACGGAGCCGGTGAAGCAGACGACGCTGGATGAGGCGGAATCCGTCTATCTGCCGAGATTCGACGGGGACGGGCGCCTCATCACCTACCGCGTGAAGGTGGCGAGCAACGAACAGACGGACGGTCTGTTTTACGCGAGCAGCAAGAACGGCGAGGAGGAGAAGCCCGAAGCGGAGATTCAGATCACCTTTACGGACGACGCGAGAATCCAGAACGCCGACTATTTCTTCATCAAGCAGCAGGAGCTAACCATCACGAAGCGGCTTGTCGATGTGAGCGGCCTGAACAAAGAACAAACGTGGACGATCACGGTTCAGGCTGCCTGCGAAGCGGGCGACGAGCTGCCGAGCCAGACGGTTGAACTGACGACCGACGGCAAACAGAACGAGGCAAGCCAGACCCTTTCGCTGCGCGGCTGGGACGAAAACGGCCATGTGGTGACCTATACCGTCGGCGAAGCGGCGGCAGAAGGCTATGCGGTGACGTACAGCGAGAAGAGCGTGACGCTGGACGACGGTACGGACAAGACGATCACCGTCACCAACACGCGTCAGGTCGGCAAGACGACCTTCACCAAAGAAGGCAGCGACAACGCGACACTGCCCGGCGCGGTTTATGCCGTGCTGACCCAGAAAGCGGATGGCAAGACCTATCTGGTCGGGCGGACGCTGACGGACGGCGTGCTGACGGAAAAGACGGCGGCCATTGTGGATAAAGCGGGGCGCTTGACCCAGCCCGAAAATGTGGCGGGCGAGTATCGCTTCACGACGGACGCGGACGGCAGAATCGAACTGGTGCTCCCGGTGGAGGAAGGAACTTCCTATTATTTGCAGGAGCTGGCCGCACCGGAGAACTACTATTTGAATACGGAACTCGTTTGGCTGACGGTTGCGGCGGGCGACGATAGCCAGAAGGCCGGACAGGTTGACCGGCGGAAGTATCAGCTTGAGGTGACCAAAGTTTTCCCGGACGAGGTGGCGAACGGCAGCTTTGCGACGTTTACCCTGTACGACGAGAGCATGCGGCAGGTCGGTGAGCCGGTCACGGTGCGCAAGCCGGATCAGGCGGTCGGCGTGTTCACCATCCCGGCTTACGGCACGTACTATGTCAGGGAAACGGCGGTTTCCGGCGACATGAAGCTCAACGACAGCGTCTTTGGGCCGCTGACGTATAGCGAGACGGATCGGGCGGACAATCTGAATGTTCCCAACAAGGCGAACGTCGGCAGCCTGACGGTTGAGCTGCGCGACGAGAAGAAGGAAAAGCTGGGCATGCAGCCCGCGGCCATCGATTATGTGAACGCGGCGGATCTGGCGAAGTTCACGGTCTCGGTGGGCGCGTCGAACCTCGCGGAGGACAGCTATGCCTATCGGGCGCTGCTGAAAACCGGCTTTGTGCTCGACGAAACGACGAACACGCTGGTTTACACGGGCGAAAAGGGTGCAAGGCAGGCGTTTAAGCTGTCCAGCCTGCCGATTTACGGCGATCCGAACGACAAAACCACGGCGCTGACGTACACGGTGAAGCAGGAGCAGGCGGCGCAGAGATATTTCAAGGCGGAAGACGTGCAGCAGTTCAAACTGAACGAAAATGCCAGCCAGACGCTGACGTTTGAAAATGAGCCGAAGGCCGCTCTCAACGTCAGCCTGAACTACCGGAAGGAATATGAGCTGGAGCGCGGCAACGCGCCGGAGTATCCGCTGACGGGCGCGACGATGACGCTCTACGAAGTGAAGGACGACGACACGCTTGAATGGGTTGAGTCGTTCGACATGACGAACCCGACTGCGACGATCTCCGATCTGCACGGCCTCAAGCACTATGTGCTCGTGGAAACGAAAGTTCCGGACGGATACTGCGCCTATGAATCCAAAGATCCGGATCATCTGCACAGCGACAACGCGACGTACAACAGAGAGCCGCACGATTATCAGGATGTGCTGAAGAACTTCAAATATGTTGAATTGACGGGCGAAGAGACCGATAATCAGAACGACAGTCAGAGCAGCAGCATCACCAATTACAAGGACTATGTGCAGCTGAAGCTGAACAAGATCGGCTACACGGTTCAGTTTGCAGACGGCGCGGCGACGGAAGGCGTTGTCGTCGGCGAGACGCAGCCGCTGGATTACTGCCAGTTTGAGGTTTACGCCATCCGCACGAGCGACCTGACGGAACCACAGCGCGACCTGCTGGCCCGCAACAGCGCGTTTATAGCGCCGCAGGCGGGAAAGACGGTGGAAAAAGGCACATATACTGGCCGGGAAGCGGAGCTGGAAGCTATTTTCACCGCCGAACCGCAGAAGAGCAAACTGATTACTGACGGAATCACCTATGAAACCGGCGCGAGCGGCATGGGCACGGGCGCGTTCATGACGGACGCTTTTGAGCTGGGCGACGACGTCGGCGAATATACCTTCCTGTTCCGGGAGGTGAAGATCAACCACGCAGGCGGCTATCAGAAGGTCTACGGCGGCGTGTGGTCTGCTGCGGCGACAGAGGTCAATGCCGTGACGGAGGTGGACGCATACAACGAGGCCGATGTGCTGAGCGGCGGGGAGACCGAATTCAAGGGTTTGTTCCAAGTGAAGCTGGATAAGGAATACTGGCCGTCCACCGAAGCGAAGGACAACAACCGGGTCGGCGAGCTTAAGCCGCTGGCGGGCGTGACCTTTGAACTCCTGCTTGCGCGTGAAAACGCGAACGGCCTGTTGGAGGCCGTCAAGGGCGACGGCGCGTTCAGCACAGAATTTGTCACAGGCTGCGAGAGCGGCATGAGCGCGGGCTACGGCGTGAGCATCACCGTTTCGCTGGAGACGCTCTATACGGAAAACGGCGGCGCGGACAATCCGGATAACCCGGTGAAGCTGGACGTGGATGAAAACGGACAACCCTTCTACGAGGCCGATTTTATCCTCCGCGAGAAGGATTACCCGATTAACATGGTTTATATGCAGGAGCGGTATGCCCTGCATGTGAAGGCTGTCAAGAATGCGCAGGATGCGGATTACGTGACGGTTGTAGACGATTATCTGAACAAAGACGGACAGGACAACGCCATCAAGAACATCCTCGGCGAGATGACCTATCTGACGGTCGCCAAGTATGTGGACGGCGAGCGCTATTACGGCGGAGAGAAAAGCACGGATGCGGTTTACACCATCACGGATGCAAAAGGCAAGGTGTATACCCGTGTCACGCTGAACAACGCGAACCATTATGAGACGACGGTGCAGTTGCCGCGCGAGACGACGTTCACGATTGAAGAGACAACCGCGCCGGAAATCGAAGGCGTGCAGACCGACAAGAGCGGTTTTGTGTTTGACGGCGAGAATGTGAACGGCACGTCGGCCAACCGACTGACGTTCACCACGGGCGAGTACAAGAGCCAGATTGCCGTCTGCTCCACGAATACGCGTTTCCATTCGCTGACCGTCATCAAGCGGGACGCGGATGAAAAGCTGGTCGAGGGCGCGCCGATTCAGATTGGTTATTCCAATGGCAAGGGCGCGGTTCTGAGCAGCAACGGAAGCCCGCTGGCGAAAACGCGACAGAACACGAACGAAAAGGGCGAGGTCATTTTCAGCCTGCCGATCTGGGATTATCGCACGAGCGAGGCAGGCAATTATCCGAAGGCCAAGTACGCGATTGCCGAGACGCTGGATGAAACGTGGGAGACTAAAAACTGGAACCCGAACGCAGTGGTCAGCCAGTATTTCAAGCTGCTCAACGGCGGAAAGCTGACGATCGCGGGCGCGGACGTTAAGGCTGACAAACCGATTACGGTTTACAACCCGGCGACGACGAGCGTCACCATTCACAAGGTCAGCGATCGGAGCGGCGAGACGACGGATTTGAAGCCGATTGCGGCGTATTTTGCCCTGTATTTCTGCCCGTTCAAATCGCAGGACGAGTTCGAGGGCAACGAGGGCAAATTGAACTATCCGAAGAGCGGCTATAAGTATCTGCCGTGTACGGGCACAACGGACGCCGAAAAGGGCGAAATCACGTTTGACGGCCTGTATTCCGGCTGGTATTTGCTGGTCGAGACGATTCCGCAGGGACAGGTGAACGCGGGGCAGCTGTTTACGACGTGGTTCCGCGTCATCTGCGACGAGGATTACAAGCATCTGGACAAGAGCGGGAAGAACAAGAGCTACACGAGCGAAGTTCAGCTCCTCGCTTCCGAAACGCTCAAAAATCGGTTCGACGCGGGCCGCCGGGACGAGAACAACAGCGTGACGATCACCGATCACACCATCAATGTGACCAACACGCCGCGCGCGTATCTGGAAATCACCAAGACGTTTGAGCCTTCTGAGACGCAGAGCATCCCGGAAAGCGTCTCCTTCTATGTCTATAAGAAGGGGACGACGGAAGCGGCCGAACTGGAAATGCGCGTCGATGACCATGGAACCGAAAGCTGGCAGAAGGTGACGCAGCAGCCGATTACGCTCGGCGGCTTCACCGAGAATGATCGGAAGCAGTCCGTCGTCGTGCGGCTCGATCCGGGCGAATACACCGTTGTGGAAAGCACGGACGAAAGCTCGGGCTACTGGTTCGCCAAGTCCGCGGCCTATCGGAATGGAAACCCGGAGACGACGCCGGTTTACAACGGCACGACCGTCGCGGACGGCCGGATCACCAGCAGCCGGAACGTGACCGTCACGCGTTACAACGCGATGGACGTTCAGCACCAGATGAAGGTTGACTTTGTCAACGCCGGCACGCTGATGGCGGGTCAGATTGAGAAGACCAAAAAGCTGAGCGAAAGCGAAACGCCGACTGCGCTGGAAAACTGCTTCTTCTCGCTGTATACGCTGGACAAGCAGAATAATAAGCGCTATTATGCGGGGCGTGAAAACGGCAAGCCGTTTGGCGACTGGACGGGCACGCGTGAAAATGCGGCGCGCTTCAAATCCGGCGCGGACGGCATGGTGCAGCTGAACGAAGTTTATGCACCGAAAGACGCGATGACGGACGGCGTGCGGTACACCTATTACGTCGAAGAGATTTCCGCGCCGAATTACAGCTATCAGCTGGCGTATGACGCGAAGATTGATTTGGCGGCGGGCAGGGTGGCCGACACGATTTCGATGGTGAATACGCGCGGCGTATCCATTCAGGTTCGCGTGTTCGGCAGCGTGAGCGACAACCGCGACGATGATACGCCGGTTGTCGAAGGCGCTGTGCTTCACATCATGAAGAAAGACGCGAAAGGCGAACTGCACGAGGTTCTGCTTAGCGACGGACAGCCGTATCTGTACCAGACGGTGACCTCCGACGCAAACGGCGACGTGCTGTTCCCGTATCTGCCGAGGCTCGAAGAGGGCGAGGCGTATGTCGTCTTTGAGCAGCCGGACGCGGGCGCGATCGGCGACGATCCCGACAAGCCGTACCTGAACCCGGTGAGCCGGGGCTACAAGGCCTATTACGATTTCAAAAAGACGGACGCAAACCACAGCAGCACGGCCGAGCAGGATGTTTCCAAGCTTGACGGCGAGGCGGGCTATTATACCGTCGTCACAGGCGAAGAGCTGATGGCCAATCCGAACGAGCTGTTCAGCACGCTGCACTTCAACGCATATAACGAGCCGAAGGGCAGACTGGTGATCCTCAAGCGCGACTATGAAAACAAGAGCGCGCTGGTCGGCGGCGCGAAGTTCAGCGCGGCGGAGAAGGACGGCACGGACGAGAAGCACAGCTATGCGTTTGCGAACCTCGAACCGACCGCCGCAGACAGGACGGAAGCGCCGCAGACGCTTGAAATCGGCGAAAAGAAGTATACGCTTGCGAAGGACAGAACGTATTACACGGACGGGGAGTATCGGTATACCTACGTCATCACGTCGTATGTCGAGCGCGGCAGTTACGCTTTCGCGGAAACGACGACTCCGGCGGGCTATATCGAAACCGAGGCTTCGCAGTCCGCAGGCATGCCGTGGCACACGGAGGCAAAAGCGGAGCTGACGAACAAAGGCGGCTTTGCTGCGGCGGCGTTCGCCAACATCCCGAACCGCGATCCGTATCTGGATAAGACCGTTTCGGCGGTCAACGGCGAGGCCGACGGAAAGCTGGGCAACCTGCAAAACACGCAGGCGGACGGAAGCTGGCAGACGGTGACCTTTGAAATCCGGAAGACGACGAGCGACAGCGGCGCGGAGGACGCGAACGACGCAATCCGCTACCCGATGAGCAGCTTCGTGATTACGGACAACAAGGTCGAATATCAGACGGTGGACGCGCACGGCAATAAGAGCGGCTGGCTCGACGGCGGCGCGGAAACCGTGCAGACGCAGCACTTTGTGGAAAGCGTGACCGTCGGCAAGATGAGCTTTGCGCAGCTGGAGGAGGCCTATGGCACGGCGGCGAAAGGCGACAAAATCTATGCGGATGTTTACGGCATGATCGGCACGCAGGAGACGCTGATTCGGTCGAACATCGACGTGACCGGCAGCGGCGCGGACGTTTCCCTGAAAGCGGAAGACGGCGGCTGCATCTACACGGGCTTCAGGATCGCGTATCATATGCAGGACAGCCGGGATATCCCTGCGGGCCTCAGGCAGGATACGCCGATTGTGGTGACGATGCGCTTCCATCAGGAATCCGGCGAAGCAATCGACCGCGTTTGCGGTGTGCGCAATACGGCGGGCCTCAACCTGGCCTATGCCATCGGCGCGAAGTCGCAGGAGAGCGTCAGCAAGACCTATACGGATGCGGCGAACTGCGATGCGGATTCGTCGATCGGCCTGCCGAAAGCCAAAATCACCAAACAGGTGCAGCGCGCGGAGATTGTGCAGAACCCGAACACGGGCGACTATGTCGTGACCGTGGAAGCGGAAGCCACCAACCCCAAGAGCGACAGCCTGACGGTGAGCGCGGGTTCCGGCGCGCATTATACGATTGTCTTTGAGAATATCAGCGGTCAGGCGGAGAACCTGCCCGCAATCGAGGCGCCGATTCTGGTCGATACGCTGCCGCGTCAGGCCATGGCCGTGAAGGCGGAAGCGACGAGCGACAACGCCGCGCTGAAGCTGACGACGACGGTATCCCAGGACGGCTACACGGTTGTGGTCCGGGGCGACGGCCGGCTGGAAGCGGGCCAGAAGATCACCCTGACGGTGGATGCGCTGTTCGTCGGCGAACGCATTCTGGAGCAGATTATCGCGCACAACACGGGCATGGATGCCAACATCGCCTATGCGATGAGCGGCGTGCAGACCGTGAAGAACACGAAGAACCCCTTCGGCGTGCCGTTTGTCGATGAAGCGGGCAACGAGATCACCGGCATGGTGAAGCAGCAGCCCGGCGACAGCCAGAGCGGCGAACTGCCCGGCTTTGAAGGCCGGCACGGCATTTCGGCGAAGGCTGAGCACAGGTCGGCAGAGCCTTCCGCGCTGACGATTTCCAAGTATGTGGCGGGCACGATTACCGGCAAGAACAAATTTGTCAGCGGGTCGAACGTGGCCGTGACCGGCGCGAAGACCGAAAAGGACAACGAAATCAACCGGATCTATTACAGAATTCTGGTGGAGAACCCGTCGCTCTCGCCGGCAGCCAACGTCGCCGTGATGGACGAACTGCCGCACACGGACGACTGGCGTAACGACAGCAGCACCAGAGATTCCAAATGGGATGTGGCGCTGGAGAGCACGGCCATCAGCGTGACCAAATACGCGGCGGACGGAAGCTCCACGGAACTCAAATCCGGCGAAGATTACACAGTCTACTTCACGAAGGAGAAGATCACGTCTCAGAACCGGAATACCTATAACGACTATTTTGGCGCCGACAACATCAGAAAAAGCTGGAAGACGAGCATGGCCCCGGCAGATGTCCACGGCTTTGCCGTGATGCTGACCCAGCCGCTGGCGGGCAAGGAGCGCGTGCTGATTGAATACACCTGCTCTGCGCCTGAGGTGACGGATTCTTCCGTTTACTTCACGACGGCAAACAACATTGCGCGGCTCAGCTATGACCAGCACAGCGGCGTGGCGAGCGACGTGACGCGCGTGGCGATCATCCCGGAGAAAGTATGGCTGGGCAACCGCGTCTGGATCGACTTCAACGGCGACGGCATTCAGTCCAAAGACCTGTCAGTCGAACCGAATTACGTGTACACGGGCGAAGGCAAGCAGCTGACCATGCAGCTCAGCCAGCGGTATAACCGTTACCGCCCGACGACGCAGACGCAGACGATCACCGACGGCAGCTATCAGTTTGACGAGCTGTTTGCGGCGGTGAAGCTTGCCAGCCTGAAAAACGATCCGAATGATTCGGACGGGAACGTTGTGGCGACCAACCTGTCCGGTTCGGAACGCTATACGTATCAGCTTACGCTGAGCGGCATTCCGGAAAGCTTCATGGTCACCAGGAAGGGCGTGAACAACCCGATTGCCTCCGATAAGGACAGTGATTTCGGGGCCGATGGAAACGGCGGCGCGGCGACCAAGTGGTTCTATCTGCCGGTGCCCACCGAAGAGATGGTGAAGAACAACCAGCTGGGTTATCCGCAGGTGGACGTCGGCCTCGTGCCGGTGCGCGACCTTGAAATCACCAAGGAGGCGGACAACAACGCGAATGTTTCCGATGCGGTGTTCGCGATTTACGGCCCGTATACGACGGAGGAACTCGACAATCTGACCGCGGTTTCGGCGGCGAAGAAGGTCGGCAAGATGACGTCGAGCGGCAATGTGTACAGCTTTGTCAGCACGCAGAGCGCGTATCTGACCTATGCGGACAGCTATCTGGTTGTTGAAACGAGCGCTCCCGCGCCGTATCTGAGCACGGGCGCGACGTTCAGCGGAGAGGGCATTGTGGCGCACGGCGAGGTAGAAATCGGCGGCGAAAAGCACAGCTGCTTCGTGCTGGAAGGCATGAACACGCTGCCCGGCGACTTTAAGGCCGACAGCCGAAAGACCTATTGCGTGAGCGCGACCGATCTGTACAGCGCGGCGGGCACGTATATGCTCACGGCGCAGAAGAAGGTCTTTGCGGAGGGAACGCAGGTTGAGCTGGAGCGGTATGCCAACCTCTTCCGCATCTGGGTCACCAGTCCGGATGACCCGAACCTGACCAAACGCGTTGCGGCGGGCGGAAACGTCACAGTCGAGGAGAACGCGGTCTTTGTGCAGGCGGATGAAAACGGAAAATTCGACCTGACGATGAACTACGCGACCATTCCGGAGACGGGCTGGACACAGCGCGACTGGGAAGGCAAGACGTACACCTATCAGATTGAAGAGGTGGATACCGCTTTCGACGGCGTGACCTACGACAAGACGAAGTACACTGTGACCGTGACGCTTGAAGACGACGGACAGGGCCATCTGACCCCGAACGCGGAGATCTCCGGCGGTGAGGACGGAAGCATCGTTTTGAAGAACGAACTGGCGCGCCGCGATCTGACGATTTCCAAGACGACGGCGGGCAACGCGGTTTTGAAAGACGACGCGTTTACCGTGAAAATCGGACTCAGCCGCAATGATATTGTGCCGGTGGATGGCGATTATCCGATGGATGGCGCGGCGGAGACGAAGCTGACCGTGAAGAACGGCGAAGCGACGCTGAAGATCCGCGACGGCCAGACGGTGACGATCAAAGATATTCCGGTCGGCACGACCTACACCGTCGAGGAGACGGACGAGCGGGCGCAGGGCTACAACATCGACGCAAGCGCCTATACGTCCGGCGGAAGCGGTGAGATAGCCACGGACAAGGAAGCCAACAAGGTTGAACTGAAAAACGTCCGCAACGCCGGTTCGCTTACGATCCGCAAGAAGATCGAAGGCAAAGATCCGATCAGCGAGCGCGAGTTCAGCTTTACTGCGGCGATCACCTATCCGGCTGGCGTGAATTTGGAGGACGCGGACAATCTGCCGAAGAATCCGGTGGGCAGCCAAATGACCGTTGAAATTGAAAAACGCACGGTGACGATTAAGGACATCCGGATCGCTGTTTCGCAGACGAAACCCGACGCCAGCGTGACGATTGACAACATCCTCTATGGCGCAAGCTACACGGTAACCGAAAACGACGGCTTCGCGGAGTGGGGCTATGCGGCCTATTACGATGAGGACATGAAGTTTGGCGAGTCTACGCCGAACAGGGTTGTGAACGCCGAAAAACAGACAGCGCTGTTTACCAACGTGCGCAGCGCGGGCAAGCTGAAAATCGGCAAGACCGCGACGGGCACGGGCGTGGGCAAGGGCCTGGCGGCGGGTACGGAAACGTATAACGTCAAACTGACGCTGGTAAACAAGACGGTGTCGCTGGAAGGCCACGTCGGCCGCTCGAATATGCCGAGCGAGGGCGAAAAGACCACGTATCCGGTGAAGCAGGAGCAGGTCGGCCAGGCGGTGACGCTGACGCTGAGCCTGCATAACGGCGAGGTCGTGACCTTTGAGGACCTGCCGGAAGGGACGAGTTACGCCGTTGTCGAGGACGAACAGCCGTATCGCAACATGGGCTTTACCGTCAGCTATGCGGACGGGAACAGCAGCACGACCGAAAAGAACAAGGGAACGATTTCGAAAGAAACGGCCTCCTCGGTTCAGATCACCAACGTGCGCGACACGCACAGCGTGAGCATCACGAAGAACGTGCTCGGCCAAATGGCCAACGAGGACGATGCGTTTGACTTCAACGTCAGAATCGAAAAGAAGGACGATGCGCTGTCCGATGAGGCGGTTTACCGCGCGTACACCTACACGGTGAACGGCAAAACGGAAACGATCGATTTCAGACGGAGGGACGTACAGACTATCTCCTTGAAGAAGGGCGAGACGGCGGTGATCGATGACGTTCCGGACGGCGCGGATATCATCGTGAAGGAAGCGATGAGCGAGAAGCACGAAGACGAGGGCTACACGCTCAAAACGACCCAAACGGAGATCAACGAAAAGCCGAATATCATCGGCTACACGTTCACCAACGAGCGCTATATCGGATCGATTGAGATTACGAAAGCGCTTGCGGGAACGGGGAGCGACAAGGGCTACGGCAAGACGTTCACCTTTGACGTGAAGCTGTGGAATGAACACAACCTCGACCTGCTGAACGCGCAGACGAGCACCATGCCCAGCGGCGTGGACGATCTGACAAAGACGAACGAGCAGCGCGACGGGCACGACGTTTACGCCGGAACGGTGAGCATCACCATGGGCGAGGACGGACGGCCGGTGAGCGCGAGCATCACCAACATCCCGGCGCATACGTGCTATGAGATTGTCGAACGCGACTATACGGACGACGGCTACACGACCCAGACGCCGCAGAACGCTTCCGGTCTCATCGACGTGGTGAACGAAGCGGGCCGCGAAGAGGCCATGACGTTCACGAATACGCGCGAGAGCGGCACGCTTGCGCTGAGCAAGGCGCTCAAGGGCAACGCGACGGACGGCGAAAAGGAGTTCACGTTCCGCGTGAAGCTCGAAAACGCGCGGTTCGACACGGCAACCCAGCGCGACGCGTATGACGTGGTCATCCGCGAAGCGAACAAGGCGGACGTGCAGACGACCGTTGCGCGCGATGCGAACGGCGAATATGTGCTGACGCTCAAGGGCGGCCAGACGGCAACGCTGCTGGACGTGCTCTACGGCACGACGGCGACGGTAGCCGAGGACGACTACACCGCGGAAGGCTATGAAGCGGTGAGTACGCAGACGGCGAAGGCCAACGGCCAGACGCCGGATGCGGCGGCCGCGTTTACCAACGAGCGCAACGTCGGCGTGTTGAGCGTAACCAAGAACGCGGTCGGCAACGCGGTGAAGTTCGAGAAAAACGGCAGAGCCGTATTCAGCTTCTCGGCCACGCTGACCTATGCGGATTGGATCGATCTTACGCAGACAAACAACCTGCCCACGGTGGATGGCAAGACCCCGAAGAACATGACCGTGGACGCGAAGAACCATACGGTGACGCTCAGCCTCTCCATCCCGGTGACGGAGGCGGCGCGCGTCGGCAGCCTGACTGTGGAAAACATCCTCAAGGGCACGCGGTACGCGGTGCGCGAGGTGTTTGACGCGCAGGACGGCTATTATCTCACGGTTTCGACGCAGAACGGCCGGGTGAACGGCAGCGAAGTGACCGGAACCATCGCGGATGCGCTGACCGGCGACGCAGTCTTCACCAACACGCGCAATGTCGGCGCGCTGGAAATCACCAAGAAGCTGGAGGGCACGGGCTATAACGACCGCGTGGCCGTAAGCAACGCGGTGCGCACGAGCTTCGGCTTCACGGTGCGGCTCTGGCGCGAGGATGGCGTCCGGCTGACGGGCGACAACCGGCCGACGCTGAACGGAAAGGCGCTGACGCTTGAAACGCGGACGGAAAACGGCTTCACCTACGACGAAGCGCATGTCACCGTGGATATGGCGGACGGCGCGGCGGCGACGGGCGAGGAGCGCGGTGTGACCATCGGCAATATCCTCGTGGATACCCATTACACGGTGATCGAGGATGAAAACGGCTATCAGACCGAGGGCTATGTCGTCCGTCAGGGCGAACAGGGCGGCGTGATGACCGACGCGGGCGATACGCTCCGCTTCGTGAACACGCGCGACACCGGAAGCCTTGAAATCGTCAAGAACCTGGACGGCAGAACGGCGGAATTCGGGCGCGAGTTTGAATTTACCGTTACCTTGAGCCGAAACGACAATATCGCTTTGGCAGGCACGTATCTCACGCAGAGCGGCCGCACGGTTGCCTTTGAGGACAACGCGGCGGGCGGCGTGACGGCGCGGGTTCGTGTTGCGGGCGGCGGATCGCTCACGATTCTGGGCATTCCGTCCGGCACGAGCTACACGGTCTCCGAAGCGGATTACACGGCGGATCGCTACACGACCACGAGCACCGGCGCTGTCGGCGTGGTGGAAACGGCGGCGGTACGCGCAACCTTCCTCAACACGCGAGCCAATCCGGGTTACGGCGCGCTGACCGTCACCAAGACGGTTGAAGCCATCGGCGGCGCGGAGATTCCCGATACGCAGTTCGTCTTTGACATCGCCTTGACGCTTGAGGACGGCGAGGACTTTACCGGAACGCTGCGCACGACCAGGACGAGCGGCGAAACGGGCAGACTGTACTTTAACGGCGGCGCGGCGAGCATCCGCTTGAGCCACGGCGGGAGCGTCACGCTCAGCGGCATTCCGCTTGGCACGAGCTACACCGTCACTGAGCGCGCGGCGCAGGATATGCGCGTAAGCTCTACGGGCAGCGAAGGCGCGATCAAAGGAACCGGGCATATGGCGGCGTTTGTCAACACGATGACGCAGGCGTACACCGACCTGATTGTGCGCAAGGCGTGGAACGACGCGAATGACGCGCAGAAGCTGCGTCCGCAGAGCGTGACGGTCGATGTGACGAGAAACGGACAGACGATCACCACGCTGACGCTGAACGCGGCGAACCGCTGGACGCAGACGCTTACGCAGCTGCCGATGTTTGACGACAACGGCGAGGCGTATGACTACGACGTTGTGGAAAACGATGTGCCGGAGGGCTATACGGCCAGCGTCGTGACGCGCGGAACGACCTTCACGGTCATCAACACGCACCGCATTGACGACGGCTTTGTCCCGGTTGACCCGGAGAACAGACGTCGCGGCGGATTGACCATTCTTGACGATCTCGGCGTGCCTCTGGGCGGCGGTATCAACATGAACGAGGGCGACTGCTTCAACTAAAAGCGGCGCCCCCGCTTCCCTGATACGCAGGCCATCAAGAAGGAGACTTTGCCATGAAAAAACTCATTTTAGCGCTCTGCCTGCTGCTCATGGTTTCCGTGGGTGCGGCGGAGGAAGAGATGCAGACCGAAACCGCGCCGACCGTCGCTGAAATCGCGCTGACGATGCGTCCGGAGAGCGAAGAGCCTACGCACCTGACCGTCGGCAACTCGACGAAGGTCAGCGGAAGCTTTTTCACCACGCAGTTTGGCAATAACACCAGCGACATCGACGTGCGCTACATGCTCCACGGCTACAACCCCATCGTATGGATGAACCAGCTTGAATTCACGACCGATCCGATGGTCGTGGATTCGCTGGAATCCGCTGATACGAGGGCGGGCAGAACCTACACCATCCGCATTGTGGACGGCCTGACCTACAACGACGGCGTCACCCCGGTGACGGCGGAGGATTACGTGTTTTCCTATCTGCTGCTGACCTCGCCGCAGTTTGCGGCCCTCGGCGCAAACACGGGCGCTTATGCGCACGTTGTGGGCTATGAGGCGTTTAGCGCGGGAGAGACGGACGTGTTTTCCGGCGTGCGGCTCATCGACGAGCGGACGTTCAGCGTGACGGTCAAGGCGCAGTATGAACCGTATTTCTACGAGCTGTCGTATCTGTCCGTCTATCCGTATCCAATCGGCGTGATTGCGCCCGGATGCGAGGTGCGCGACGACGGAGAGGGCGCGTATATCGCCAATATCGACGAAACGGCAGTCGAGCCGGTCTTTACGGCGGAGCTGCTGCAAAGCACGGTGCTGGACGCGGAAAACGGGTATCTGTCCCACCCGTATCTGACCTGTGGGCCGTATAAGCTGGTCAGCTATGACCGCGAAAGCGGCACGGTGGAATTCGCGATCAACGAATTTTACGTCGGCAACTATGAGGGCGTGCGTCCCGTGATTGACACGGTGACGCTCGTCCCGGTGCTGCCGCAGGACATGAAGGAGAAGCTGGAAAGCGGCGAAATCGACCTGCTGAATAAAGTGGTCGATGGCGACGTGGTCAACAGCATGCGCCCGATGCTCAGCGAAGGCTATTCGCTGCTGAACTATGCGCGTCTGGGATATGGCTTCTGCGCCTTTGCCTGCGAGCAGGGGCCGCAGCAGTTCAAGGCGGTGCGGCAGGCGATTGACTACTGCTTTGACGCGGACAGCTTTGTGCGCGACGCGCTCAAGGGCTATGGCGTGACGGTCAACGGCTATTACGGCCTTGGCCAGTGGATGACGCTGGCGGCGATGGGCACCATCCGCCCGGAAGGCATTACCCCGGAGGAAGAAGAAGTCTGGGATGCGCTGAACCTCGACGAGCTGAATCCCTATACGCTTGATCTGGGCAAGGCGAAAGCGCTGTTGGAGGAAGACGGCTGGACGCTGAACGAAAACGGAGAGCCGTTTGACGAAACGCGCGACGCCGTGCGCTGCAAGGATGTGGACGGCGAGTTGATGCGCCTGTCGCTCGACTTTGCGCAGGTGAAGGACAACGATTTCGCACAGCTGGTCGTCGATCAGTTCAGCGAAACGCTGCCGCAGGTCGGTATCGAGTTGGTTGTGCATGAGGTCAGCTTTAACGAAATGCTCAGCGATTATTACCGTGAGGACGGCGAGCGGCTGTACGACATGAATTTCATGGCGACGAATTTCGTTTCCACGTTTGATCCGTTCATGACGTTCACCGATGATCCCGACTTTGTGGGCGCGATGAACACGAGCGGCATGACCGATGAGCAGCTTATCGACATGACTTGGGACATGCACAAGACTGAGCCATACGACGTGCTGACCTACGAGCAGAAGTGGATCGAGTTCCAGAAGTATTACAACGAGCTTCTGCCGACGATGCCGATTTATTCCAACGTTTACTTTGATTTCCACACGAATTGGCTGCAAAACTACTACGCCGGCTCGGAGATCAACTGGCCGGAAGCGGTGCTTTACGCCTATATCGCTGAGCCGGTTGAAACGGCGCAGGACGAGGTGCAGAGCGGTTTGGACCTTGACGACGACATGAAGATCGACGGCGGGAACGACTTCGGCGACGATGATTTTGAGATCATCGAGTAACCGCTCAAACACAGGTATATCAAACGAACCCCTTCCATGGCCGGGCGGCCGCGGAAGGGGTTCAATGTTTTGGGGAAAAAGAGACGGAGCGAATTACACCAGATGAAGCACCTGAAAGAACAGGATATACGCCAGCCCATAGTATGCGATGACGGCAACCAAATCGTTGACGGTCGTAATCAGCGGGCCGGAAGCCACGGCGGGATCGATGTGAATCTTTTTGAAGAACATCGGCACAGCGGTGCCCACAAGGCTGGAAAGCACCATGGAGAGCACCAGCGCCGCGCCCGCGCACCCGGAGATGCACAGGGCATAGAACAGCGTTTTGCCCTTGAGCAGCCAGACGTACAGCCCGATGAACACGAGCGCCAGAAGGCCGAGCAGCAGGCCGCTGAAAAAGCCGACGCGCATTTCCTTGAGCACGAGGTCGAACTTTTGCCGCGCCGTCAGTTTTTCATCCATCAGCACGCGGATGGTGACGGCCAGCGACTGCGTGCCGACGTTGCCCGCCATATCCAGAATGAGGGATTGGAAGCAGACGATCAGCGCAACCTGCGAGACGACGGACTCGAACAGCCCGACGACGGAGGAAACGCCCATGCCGAGAAAGAGCAGGATAATCAGCCACGGCAGACGCTTTTTGAGACTGGTTTTCAGCGGCTCATGCAGATCCTCCTCGCCGGTCAGGCCGCCCAGCTTGGCGTAATCGTCGCCCATCGCGTCGTCCACGGCTTCGACGATGTCATCCGTGGTGATGACGCCGATGACGCGGCGCTTTTCGCCCAGCACCGGGATGGAGGCTTCGGCGTAGCTGCGCAGGCGATCCAGACACGCCTCGATCTGCTCATGCGCCAGAACGGCCGGGAAATGGCGGCTGATGAGCGAATCCAGCGCGGTATCCTCGCGCGCGACGATCAAATCCTTGAGGGCGATGGCGCCGTAAAACGAGCCGTCGTCGTCGCTGACGAAGAGGGTGGAGATGTTGTCGTTTTCCTCGGCCTGTGCAACCAGCGCGCGCATGGCCTGTTTGACGGAAAGATGGCGGCTGATGGAGACGAAGTTGGTGCTCATCGCGCTGCCGATTTCGTCCGGCTGATAGGAGCAGATGAGGCGGATGTCGTGCTGCGATTCGGGATCGAGCTTCTCCATCAGGGCGCTGCGCAGCTCGGGGGAGACGGTTTCCAGCGCGTCAACCGCGTCGTCGGCGTCCATGGCCTCGACGATATCGGCGGCCTGCTCCTGCGGCAGTTCGCGGAGGTACTTGCCCGCGTCGCTGACATAGGCGAAGACGTCGCCCAGCCGCTCGACGCCGAGCAGGCGATACAGCCGCGCGCGCTGGCGAATGTCGAGCAGCTCGAGCGCGGCGGCGATGTCGCACTCGTGCGCGTCATGCAGCACGGCAGCGAGCTGCTCGTCGGTCTGGCCGCCGGAGCGAAGCAGGCGCGCCAGCTCGCTGACGCGTGTAGACATGGAAAGAGATTCTGCCCTTTTTTCTTCCATAGCGATCCCTTATTTCTTCATGTATTTGTGAATCTGGTCGAGCACGAGCTGCGTGCCGTCCGCGTCCGGCAGGGCGGCGAGGCGCTGACGCAGCAGCTCGCGATCCGCCCAAAGCGCGTCGATGGCGGGCGGCAGGGATTCGGCGGTCAGCTCGCTCTGCGGCATGACGTGCGCCAGACCGCGCGCCTTGAGCGAATTGGCGTTGAGCACCTGATCGCCGCGCCCGCTGTGGTAGGGGATCAGCAGCGCGGGCTTGCACAGCGCCATCAGCTCGGAGAGCGAATTGCTGCCCGCGCGGGAGAGCATGATATCCGCGCAGGCGAACGCATCCGGCAGCTCGTCGGAGAGGTATTCAAACTGCTTGTAGCCCGGCGTGTTTTCAAGCGACGCATCCAGATTGCCCTTGCCGCAGACATGGAGCACGTCGAACCGCTTGGTCAGCGCCGGAAGCGCCTCGCGGAGCACCGCATTGACCGTCTGCGCGCCCAGCGAGCCGCCGATCATCATTAAAACGGGCTTTTGGCCGTCAAAGCCGGCCAGCCTGAGGCCGCGCGCGCGGTCGCCGGAGAAAATCTGCGCGCGAAGCGGCGTACCCGTCAGAACGCCCTTCGGGGCGAGCAGCTTTGCGCACTCCGGGAACGTCGTGCAGACGGATTTGGCGAACGGCTTGCACAGCTTGTTGGCCAGCCCCGGCGTGATATCGCTTTCGTGCATCACCACCGGCACGCCGCAGATGGCCGCGCCGAAGACGACCGGAACGCTGACAAAGCCGCCCTTGGAGAACACGACATTCGGCTTCAGCCTGCCGATGACGCCGATGCTCTGGAACGCGCCCGCGATGACGCGGAAGGGATCGGTGAAGTTTTTCCAATCGAAATAGCGGCGCAGCTTGCCGGAGCTGACCGCGTGATAGGTCACGCCCTGCATCGGCTCAATCAGCGTGCGCTCGATGCCGTTCTTTGTGCCGATATAGTGAATATCCCAGCCCTCCTCGAGCAGATGGGGGATGAGCGCCTGATTGGGGGAAACATGGCCGGCCGTGCCGCCGCCGGTTAAAACAATGCGTTTCACGCAAAGACCTCCCTGAGTTGATTTGGCTATATTATAGCAAGCAAAAAGCGGAGGGTCAAGGGGAAGGCGCGGCGTGAAAACTGCGTTAAAAAAGTGTTCAGTTGGTGTAGCGTTGCCGTAAAGCGGATGGAAATTTGTCACAAGCGGACGAATTTTTATAAAGATAACAAATTGGTGCGGAAATTCGGTGCGAAATGTGTTATAATCGGGCTGTTCAATACTGTCAAACGGGAGAATCTCATCGACATTATGAAGGGGTATTCAAGCATGAACGAGAACATCGAGTCGTCCCAGAAATTCCCGATGCGGCCTGTCGCGCCGCTGGGCGTCATCGCCATGAACGGCTGCGAGGAAATGGGCCGCAGGGTCAACGAGTATCTGATGAACTGGCAGGTGGACGCGACCTCCGACCAGAAGCTCCACAGCTTCTACGGCTCGGATAAGAACGGCTTCCTGCTGGAAGCGCACTGCCCGCGCTTCGGCACCGGCGAGGGCAAGGGCATGATCAAGGATACCGTTCGCGGCTATGATCTGTTCATCATCTGCGACGTGGGCGCGTATCAGTGCACCTACAAGCTCTATGGCCGCGAGGTTCCGATGACGCCGGACGAGCACTACGCCGATCTCAAGCGCATCATCGCGGCGGTCAGCGGCAAGGCTTACCGCATCAACGTCATCATGCCGATGCTCTACGAAGGCCGCCAGCATCGCCGCACCTCCCGCGAGTCCATGGACTGCGCCGTGATGCTCCAGGAGCTGGTCGCGATGGGCGTTTCCAACATCATCACCTTCGACGCGCACGATCCGCGCGTGCAGAACGCCATCCCGCTGAGCGGATTTGAAAGCATCATGCCGACCTACCAGATGCTCAAGGCCATGTGCCACACCTACGATGATCTGCGCATCGACAAGCATCACATGATGGTCATTTCCCCGGACGAGGGCGCGCTCAACCGCAACATCTATTACAGCTCTGCGATGGGCGTGGACATGGGCATGTTCTACAAGCGCCGCGATTACACCCGCGTGGTCAACGGCCGCAACCCGATCGTCGCGCACGAGTATCTGGGCGACAGCGTGGAGGGCAAGGATGTGTTCGTGGCCGACGACATCATCGCTTCCGGTGACTCCATCCTCGATCTGGCGCATAACCTCAAGCGGCGCAAGGCCAAGCGCGTGTTCGCGGGCGCGACGTTCGCGTTCTTCACCAGCGGGCTGGAGGCGTTTGACAAGGCGTATGCCGAGGGCGTGATCGACCACGTGTTCGCCACGAACCTGACCTATACCCCCAAAGAGGTGCTCGAACGCCCGTGGTTCAGCCAGGCGGACATGAGCAAATACATGGCGTTCGTCATCGCGACGCTCAACCACGATCAGTCCCTGAGCTACCTGCTCAACCCGTGGAACCGCATCGAGAAGCTGCTGACGAAGTACCGCGCCGATCATCCCGTCGAGGATTGAGAGATTCTCCGCACACACGCATAAACGAAATGGGCTGTCAAGCTAACAGAACCGATATTTCAGGAAAAATCAAGTATTTGCGCCCGAAGGTTTCCAAAGGGCGACCGGAAAGCCCTTTGGTGGGGCGATGGGGCAAAGCCCCATATCCAAAAATGCTTAGATATTTGCTTCTTGAAATGTTCGGTTTCAGCTTGACGGCTTCATTTTTTTGTAGCTCCATTTTTCTGCAAAAAAAGAAGGCGAACCGCAGTCGATTCGCCTTCCTGATGGGTTTGTTCAATTAGCCGCCGAAGGAAACATCCTCGTCCGCGTTGTCCTCGCCCTCGACAGGCGCCGGCGTCGCGTTGGCGCTGGCCTTCGGGGTGCGGGTCGGCTTCGGGGTGCGGGTCGGCTTCGGGGTCGCAGTCGGGGCCGGAGTGGCCTGCGCGGTCGCGCCTTCGATCTGCTCGCCCGCGTTCACAATGACGGCCTGATCGTTGTTGACGATCTGGATGAAGGTCTTGCCAACCTTCATTTCGAGCTCCTCGCCGTTCTCGTCGAAGAAGATCATGCGGGCAGGGAGGGACTTCGCGTCGTCGCCGGTCTTGCCGTCATGGGTGCGCACCCATGTGCCGCGGATGTACTTGCCATTCTGGAAGATTTCGGCCACGCCCTGGCCGACGAGCTGAATCACCGGGCGCTGCGGGGCGTTGTTGTACCAGCTAACATCGGTGCGGAGCACGATCACGTTGGCGTATTCCGTCTGCGCGCCGGTGAGAGCGTCGTAGTACGGCGCGCCGTTGCGATAGCGCTCGTACAGGCCGGTCATCTCGTTGTATTCGTAGGAAGAGATGTAGGCCGGGGTCGTGGTCTTGTAGTTGATGGTGATGGCGGAAACGTCCACGCCGCGGTCAAGGCCGGTCTCGGTGAACTTGAACGGGTGCTTGGTCGATTCGCTGGTGAACAGGGAGGCGACGGCGTTCATGTTGATCTGAACGTTGTGCGGCGCGACGTGCTCGCCGTCGTTCTCGCGGTGGAACAGATCGCTGTAATTGCGCTCGGAGCCCTCGACGAACGGGAACACCCAGCGGCCCTTCTGGCGCGCGTCGGAATGGACGGAGAGCGCCCAGTCGTCCACGTCAACGACGAGGTTGGGGCCCTTCGCCCAGTTCTGCCAGCCGTAGAACACCCACGCGCTATCCCAAAGCTCGCGCAGGCTGCCCATCGGCACGCGCGCGGAACGGACAGGACCCGCGAAGGACGGGATCGTGCCCATGAAGAGCATGGCGGAGCGGGTGGAACCGTCGCCCTGAACCGGCATTTCATAGGAAATATCGGCGGAAGCGACGCCCCAGTGCGGCAGCGCTTCCGGGTGCGCGTCGATGTTGACGAGGATCGGATAATAGTTGCCGTACCAGCTCTCGCCGGTCAGCGGATTTATGCCGTCCACGACCGGGTTTTCATCCGGCACATTGACGGAGATCTTTCGTGAAGAAGTGATTCCCTTGGTGGGCAGCTCGAGGTAGTAGGAATCCTCCGCAGCGGCGACAGCGCTCGTGCCCATCAGGCAGACGGCGGCAGCCGCGAGGAACCATTTGTACATGCGATGCAAAATAACACCTCCAAAAATGTTTCAAAAAGATACCAACCGAAACAATGATACATCAAAAAAAAGATTATGGCAAGTGTTTTTAACAAAAAGGCGGCGCGGCGCATAAACTGCAAAAAGCGGGGGAAAATGACGCTCAAAGGCAAATTTGCAGGAATTAAAATTGGAATGTGCAAAGTGGACGAAGAACAATGACAAATAAAGGCAAAATGGCGATTGCAAAACGGGTAAAATGGATGTATAATGTCTGTGAAATTCATTTCGGGCGGCAATGAAGTCGGCCGACCCGGTTTAAGGGGGCGTTTGTCTTGTCCTTGGAGCTTTCTCGTATGTGCGCGTCGATTGCGCCGTCTCCCACGCTGGCGATCGACGCAAAGGCGAAGGAAATGCGCCGGAGCGGGCGCGACGTGGTGTCCTTCAGCGTCGGTGAGCCGGATTTCGTCACCCCGCAGTATATCCGCACCGCCGCGCACGAGGCGCTGGATATGGGGCTGACCAAGTATACGCCGGCGGCCGGAACGCTCGGCCTGCGCCGCGCAATCTGCGAAAAGCTGCGCTGGGACAACGGACTGGAGTATTCGCCCTCGGAGGTGATCGTCTCCAACGGCGCGAAATTCTCCATCTACGCCGCGCTGGCCGCGATTGTGAACCCCGGCGACGAGGTCATCATCCCGACGCCGTGCTGGGTTTCCTATCCGGAAATCGTGCGCATCGTCGGCGGCGTGCCGGTGCTGGTGCAGGGCGACGTGAAGAAGGGCTTCGTCACCGAGGCGGAGGATCTCGCGCCCTACGTCACCGAGCGCACCAAGGCGCTGATTCTCAACTCGCCGAACAACCCGAACGGCTGCATCTGGAACCGCGAGCAGTTGGCGGGCATCGCGAAGCTGGCGGTGGAGAAGGGCTTCTACGTCGTCTCCGACGAAATCTATGAAAAGCTGATTTACGACGGCGAGGAGCACGTCTCCATCGCGTCGCTGGACGAGGATATCTTCCGGCAGACCATCGTGATCAACGGCGTTTCCAAATCCTACGCGATGACGGGCTGGCGCATCGGCTACACCGCGGGGCCGATTGAGGTGATCCGCGCCATGAGCAGCCTGCAAAGCCAGGTCGCCAGCGGCAGCAACTCGATTGCGCAGTACGCCGCCGAGGAGGCGCTGCGCTCCCCGAAGGGGCGCGAGGCGATTGAGCGCATGCACAGGGCTTACGACGAGCGCCGCCGCCATATCGTGCAGCGCCTCAACGCCATCGACGGGCTGACCTGCGTGATGCCCAAGGGCGCGTTCTACGTGATGGTGGACATGAGTGCGCTGATCGGCAAGCATCTGGGCGACCGGCAGATCGGCGGCTCGATGGATTTTGCCGACATGCTGCTGGAAAACGCGAACGTCGCGCTGACCCCCGGCACGGCCTTCTGCGCGGAGGGCTACTGCCGCATCTCCTACGCGACCTCGATGGAGCAGATCGACAAGGGCGTTGACCGCATCGAGCATTTTGTGAATAATCTGGTGTAAAAGAATAGATAAAACGGAATCAATTCCCTTAAAATGCAGGAATTTGAATGAGTTATTCAAATTCCTGCATTTTTTAGTACATTCAAAAATGTGAAAATGCTGTCAATATCAAACATTGTCGGCGGATTATTGTTTGCACATTCTAACAAATATGAATAAAGGACTTTCAAAAGCGCGGGATTTATGGTATCATCGGGGCGAGCAGACGGCTGAATGTGTCCGGGAAAAACGGACAGACTAGACAAGGACGAAAAAGCGGAGAAGCCGCGTTAGAAAACCGTTAAGAAAAGGCCGGTTTTCCGCCGTCCGCCGCGGGAAATGCGGCGGTTTATCCGATTTAAGCGGATGGATTCTGTACAAAGAAACGGGAAAACGGTTCAACGTCAAAGCGCGCGGCGTTTCCTTGGCGAGTTCGTCAGTTGTGCGAACATTTCGGCCATGCTACAATAACCACGTTTTCATCAGCATCAACGACCACCCATAAAGGAGAGTTTGCATGGTTCATTTTGAGCAGTGGGAAGGCTTCGAGGGCCGCATCTGGCGCGAAGAGGTCAACGTTCGCGACTTTATTCAGAAGAACTACAAGCCCTACGCGGGGGACGAGCGTTTCCTCGCCGGCCCGACGGAGGCGACGGATAAACTCTGGGGCATCCTCCAGAAGCTGCAAAAGGAGGAGCGCGCGAAGGGTGGCGTGCTGGATATGGAGACGCACGTCGTCTCCGGCCTGACGGCTTACGGGGCGGGCTACATCAGCGAGGCGGACAAGGCGCTTGAGCAGATTGTCGGCCTGCAGACGGATAAGCCGCTCAAGCGCGCGTTCATGCCGTTCGGCGGCATCAAGATGGCGGAGGAAGCCTGCCGCAACTACGGCTATGAGCCCGACCCCGAGCTGCACAGGATCTTCACCGAGTACGCGCCGACCCACAACGAAGGCGTGTTCATGGCCTACACCCCGGAGATGAAGAAGGCGCGCCACAACAAGATCATCACCGGCCTGCCGGATACATATGGCCGCGGCCGCATCGTCGGCGACTACCGCCGCGTCGCGCTCTACGGCGTCGATTTCCTGCTTGAGGAGAAAACCAAAGATCTGGCCAACTGCGGCGACGGCACGATGACCGAGGACGTCATCCGCCTGCGCGAGGAAATCGCCAAGCAGATCAAGGCGCTCAAGGGCATGAAGGCGATGGCCGCCGCCTACGGCTTTGACATCAGCAAGCCCGCGGCCAACGCGAAGGAAGCCTGCCAGTGGCTGTATTTCGGCTATCTGGCCGCGATCAAGACGCAGAACGGCGCGGCGATGTCCGTGGGGCGCATCTCCACGTTCCTGGATATCTATATGGAGCGCGATCTGGCGCGCGGCCTCATCACCGAGGCGCAGGCGCAGGAGCTGATCGACCATATGGTGATGAAGTTCCGCATGGTCAAGTTCGCCCGTATTCCGAGCTACAACGCGCTGTTCTCCGGCGACCCGGTCTGGGCGACGCTGGAGGTCGGCGGCATCGGCGTGGACGGCCGCTCGATGGTCACCAAGAACGACTATCGTTTCCTGCATACGCTGGAAAACATGGGGCCGTCCCCGGAACCGAACATGACCGTGCTCTATTCCGAGGATCTGCCGGATGCGTTCAAGCATTACGCCGCGAAGATCTCCGTGCTGACCAGCTCGGTGCAGTATGAGAACGACGACGTGATGAAGCCCGTCTGGGGCGACGATTACTCCATCTGCTGCTGCGTGTCTGCCA
>OLQO01000533.1_pt1 | contig 31500 bp, 32 predicted proteins | sample 1672281 | NCBI WGS metagenome assembly OLQO01 (sample SAMEA3136667, study PRJEB25190) | human gut metagenome | biome: human gut; feature: human-associated habitat; material: faeces | place: Austria | collected 2013
ATTACTCAATATTACAATTTTGTAATATAATTTAATTATGTATCAAGGCTATTTCATAATTTTAGAAATAACCTTTTTTATTTTAAAATATAGAATTAGTATTTCTATACTTAATTTTAAAATTGCAATTAGTATACTTACTCAGCCTTAAAGTAGTTAAATTACTCTGAGGATCAACATCTACAACTAACACTCTTTTTCCTTGTTTAGCCAATGCTACACCAAGATTAAAGGTTGTTGTTGTTTTACCAACTCCTCCTTTCTTTTAATTTAGCCACCTTAATTTAATAAGATGGCTATGTATTCCATTTCTGGCATAAAAAAAGAACTGACCATTTTTAATCAGTTCAAATATGTTTAATAAATTTTATTCAATTTTAAAATTAGTTCATCAATAGGTTCTGTATAGATACCTTGTTTTAATTTATCTTTTTCTAAATTTAATTTATTGAGCTCATACAAATATTTTTCTTTAATCATTTTATTTACCACCAATTAACTTTTTATACATTTTTTTTCCTTCTTCAATATTTTGTTTTTCTTCTTCCGTAATTGGATGTCTTCTATCCTCAAATATAGAAAACATGTTATATAGTTCTTCTGTATTTTCTAAAATAATATGTTCACTCTCTGGATAAAGATTAAACCATTGTTGAAAAGTAGCATAATCATCATAGAATTTAGATAAAAGTTCTATTCTACATCCTGACATACAATCATGATAATTTTTAACTATTCCAATATATTTTTTTATTTCCATAATTTTTTCTCCTTTAATTTTATTTCATATAAATAATTTTCTTATTAAGGCTTTTAGCATATTCTATTTCTTTTTTGATTGATGTACCTATATAACCATCAACATTAACTACATATATTACATCACTTATATCAATTTTTTTATAATGCAAATCTGCTAATAAAACTTGTTCTTCTTCATTAAATCTATCATTACTATAAACACATTGAATAACTACATATTTATTTTTAATTTCTAAATCTCTAGTAACTTCCATCATTTTATCTTTAAATTTCATACTACCACATATTGTTACTACTTTCATAAGTTCCTCCTTCGATATTATTAACTTTAATTTTTCATTAGTTCTATGTCATATTTCATAATTACTTCTAATTTATTATCTTCCATCAATATTCTCATTTCCTTTGTTAATTCATAATTTCTACACTTATCAATCTTAATTGAAATTTATTAAAAAATGGTAAACTTCTTGTATCTCGTTAATTTTTTATTCTTCCTCATTTTCCTTTTTTGATGTATATCCATTGTTTATAATAATTTATTTTTTCTATTAACAAATCAAAATCATCTGCAAGCAAAAACTTATCTATCCTTTACTTATTATATTTCATATAATATCTAGATTCAGTTTCTTCTATAACATTAAATCCTAGTTTTTTATATAATGATATAGCTTTTTTATTTTCTTTATATACCCACAAATATACTATATCATTGTTATTTAAAATATCCTTTATAATCTCAGTCCCAATTCCTTTATTTCTATATTCTTCTTCAAGATATATTTCATCTAATAATTTGCCATCATCTTTATTTATTAATAATAGACAACCAACCATTTTATTATCAACTATTATATTGCAATGATTATTAATTAGTTTAGGAACTTCAATAGTTACATACTTATTTATTTTATCATTTTATAGTAAAAACTTATTTCCATTAATATTTTGGAAATAAGTTTTATTATAATATTAATACTGAATTCCCCAAACGACTAGGTGTTTAGCATCTTTACCACATACTACACATTTATCATCTATCTTTTCAGCATCTTCTAATATACAACGTGATTTAGTTCCCTTAATTTCTTTCATTTTAAGTTCACATTCTTCATCTCCACACCACATTGCTTTTATAAAACCTGGTTGAGTTTCCATTATGTTCTTTACATCAGCTAGGTTATGGGCTTCAAATGTTAGTTTTTCTCTACGTTCTAGTGCCCTTTCATACATATCATTTTGAATAGTATCTAAAAGATTAGCCACTGTTGCAGCAACATCACTATCAGCTTCAATAATTATTTTTTCTCTAGTATCTCTTCTAGCTAAAGTAATCTTATTTTCTTTAAGATCTCTTTCACCAACTTCAATACGAACAGGAATTCCCTTAACTTCCGCTTCGGCAAATTTAAATCCTGGACTTCTATTAGAATCATCAACTACATAAGAAATATCTTTAGCAGTAAGATTTTCTTCTAAGTCTGCCACCTTTTTATTAACTAGGTCGCTATCCCCTATTTTTATAATAGTAGCTTTTACTGGTGCTATCTTAGGAGGTAATACTAAACCAAAGTCATCACTATGCACCATTATTAAAGCTCCAATCATTCTAGTAGTAGTACCCCAAGATGTTTGATAACAATAGCTATCTTGATTATTTCTATCCTTGAATGTTATGTCATAAGCTCTAGCAAACTTATCTCCAAAATAATGACTTGTTCCAGATTGAAGTGCTACTCCATTGTACATTAATGCTTCTATTGTTAATGTATATTCAGCTCCTGCAAATTTTTCTTTTTCTGTTTTCTTTCCCGTAATAACAGGGATAGCTAGATATTCTTTAAATAACTTTTCATAAATACCAAGCATTCTCCTTGTTTCCTCTTCAGCCTCTTCACTGGTTTCATGAACAGTATGTCCTTCTTGCCATAAAAATTCACGACTTCTTAAGAACGGTCTTGTTTCTTTCTCCCAACGAAACACACTACACCACTGATTATATTTAAGAGGAAGATCACGATAACTTTTAACAACATCATGATAGTAATCACTAAATAGAGTTTCACTTGTAGGTCTAACGCATAAAGGTTCCTCTAACTCCTTTGTCCCTCCCTTAGTAACCCAAGCTACTTCTGGGGCAAAACCTTCTACTAATTCTCCTTCTTTTTCTAATAAAGTTTTAGGAATTAATAAAGGCATATAAACATTTCTATGTCCTGTTTCCTTAAACATTTTATCTAAAGTTTTTTGAATTTCTTCCCATAGTGCATAACCGTTTGGTTCAAAAATAATACAACCTTTAACACTAGAATAAGTAGCAAGATGAGCAGCTTTAACAACATCAGTATACCACTTAGCAAAATCAACATTTCGTTCTGTTATTTTCTCATTCTTCATATTTTTTCCTCCTAATGAACATAAAATATTCCCATATAGATTAAAAAGGCTAAGTAAAGAAGACAAGTAATTGCTCCATTTACCCTTGCAAAGGTACTACTTTTATATTGAACACCAACAGCAGTTGTCATAAAGATACCACCAATTAAACCACCAATATGTGCAGCATTGTCAATTCCTGGTACAAGAAAACCTAAGATAAGATTTAAAACTATTAAAGGAATTATTTGACTTTTAATGACTGTTCCTAAGTAAACACGATAGTGATAACCAAAGTAGACCATTGAACCAAGAAGTCCAAAGATAGCTCCACTTGCCCCTACACTTACACTAGTACTAGAAAAAGTTATTGATAGCAGGGATGCTGTTATGGCACTAAACAAGTAAACAAATAGATATTTCCATCTACCGAGAAAACTTTCTAGTTGAACACCAATAATCCATAGAGCATACATATTGAAAGCTAAATGGGCAATGTTAGCATGAACAAAGGTTCCTGTTAATAAACGATAGTATTCCCCTTGCTTAATATATGGACCAAAAACAGCTAGTTCTCGGAAAACATCATCGCTTTTACCAAATAATAAAGGAACAAAGAAAATAGCAATATTTAAAAACACTAAAATAGCAGTAATAATAGCTCTTTTAGGCATAAATATCTTATCAGTTTTAGTATGATCTTGATAATTATGTTCATTTATCTCATCAGTTATCTTGATAAATAAATCAGCACCTGTTTCTTTATTCTTACTAATATTTTTATATAAATCTGGATAAGTTTCTAATAATAATTTATTATTTTTAACATCTTGTTCATCTGTTATATGAACAGCTTGTCCTCTTTTAGGTAACTCTTTAGTAAGATCTACATCACTTCCTAGATTTAAAAAGATACTTAAAACATTTAATCTAAAAGAAAATGTCTTAGCTTTTATTTTTCTTATTATGCGATTAGTTTTAAAAACATCAAATTTATATTGTTCTTCATTATGAATATGACCTATTACTATTCTTACTATTTCACAGTCTTCATCCAAATTTTCTAACCAAATCTCATCATCTACACCATTTAGTACTATTGGGGTATAATTCTTTTCAGTTATAAAATAATGAAGAAGTTTCATAGCAATCATATTTGTGTCATCTATTTCAAGCACATTATTCATTAATTCATCACCCTTCTTCTTTCAAGTATTATACACGAATTTACGTTAATTCTCAAGAGAAGCAAGTTCATCTTGAAATTCTTTTGGTGGTTCTTTTGTAAATTCTAATTTTTCTTGTGTTAATGGTTCTACTAGTTCTATCTTGTAGCTATGAAGCATCTGACCAAAGTTAGTTGTTTTTTTACTATGACCATATACTGGATCATTTACAACAGGATGATTAATATAAGCTAAATGAACTCTAATTTGATGGGTTCTTCCCGTATCAAGCTGACACTCTATCAAAGTTTTATTTTGATATCTTTTAATAACTTTAAAGTGTGTAATTGCTTCTTTTCCTCCTGCTATTACTTTCATCTTAAGTCTATCTTTAGGATCTCTTCCAATCGGTGCATCAATAGTTCCTCTAGCTGGTTTAATAACACCTTCAACCAAGGCAAGATAAGTTCTTTTTATTTCTTTTTTCTTTAACATTAAACTTAAAGCTTCTTTAGTTTCTTCATTTTTTGCTACCAACATTAAACCACTAGTATCTTTATCTAAACGATGAACAATACCTGGTCTTAATAAATCATCTGTTAAAGGATAATCTACTAATAGGGCATTTACTAGCGTATCGTTTATATGGCCAGGGGCAGGATGAACAACTAAGCCACTTTGCTTATTAATAATTAGTAAATTTTCATCTTCAAAAACAATATCAAGTGGTATTTCATTTTTCTCTAAGTTACTAGTTATTTCTTCTTTGAAGATTTCGATACTATCACCTTTAGTAACTTGGTAATTACAACTAATCTCTTTATTATTAACTAGTACTTTTCCCTCTTTTATTTTACGCTGTATTTTACTTCTAGATTCATCTAAGATATTACTTAAAACAACATCTATTCTTCCTGTTTCTTCATTTATTTCTAATTTCATTTTTTTCATCCTTCCATAGTTCATAGATAAGTAGTAAAACTCCAATCACAATTAGCATATCAGCAAAATTAAAAATTGGAAAGTGATAATTAAATATTATAACACTAATATAATCAATTACATGATTAAGTACTAAGCGATCATAGAAATTACCAAGTATTCCTCCTAGAATCATTATATAAGAGATATTTAGTAATGTTTCATTTTGCTTACTTATTAATTCTTTATAAATTACTAAAAAGGCTAGTAAAGAAAGAATAGCAAGCAGTGTTGTTTTCCCTTCCATAAGAGAAAAGGCAGCTCCAACATTTTTTACATAAGTTAAGTTTAATATATTTGGTATTAAAGTAATACTAGTTTTTAAGTAGTTAACTACTAATATTTTAAATAATCTATCTATTAAAAATAAAATAATAATTACTGTAGTATATTTTAGCTTATCTTTCATCTATTTAATCTTTCCACCATGACATTTTAATTCATAAATTTTTATGTCGTTCTTATAGATAGTTTCTACACCAATAAAGTTATCCAAATTTCCTGTAGCTTCAAAGGTATACTTATATTCACCATTATAATACTTTCTAGGTCCTCTTACTGGTATAATGCTTTTATCTTCTCCTACCATCATCAAAGCTGGTCTTAAAGCAGCATCCATAGCTTTCTCTTCTAAAGTATCATCAATAGTTATGCCATAGTAATTCATTGCCCAATATGCACTATTATCAATGTACACAATTTCCTCTCCTATAAACTTTGTTTGTCCAAAATAAGTATCATGATATAACATATTATTTTTTTGATATTCATAATCTTTAGAACCTAAGCGATTACTCTTTACTTTTTTTATTTTAGCATTAGCATAAGTTTTCTTTTTTGCTTCTATTAAGAATTCTTCTAATTTGTTCATTGTTCTCCTCCTATTTCTTCTATTTGACTAACAATCATTTGAATTTGATCATATCTTTTTTCTACTCTGCCCACTATTTTATAAAGATGTCCCTTCTTCAAGTCTATATTATTCCAAATTTTAGGAAAGAAGGTATAATCAACATTTCCTGTTTCATCACTACACTTAACAAAAGCCATTTTCTCACCTTTTTTAGTAGTTATTTCTTTAATAGTTTCTACTAACACAACAGTAGTCACTAATTTATTAAAGTATTTATTTAATTGTTCTAAAGAAATACAGTTAGCAATGTTTCCTTTATAACTAGTAGCAGGATGATTGCTTATATAAAAACCAAATAAGGTCTTTTCTTGTTCTAATAATAAATAATCATCAAATTCATCTACGATTTCAATATCTGGTATCAAAACTAAACTAGGGTCTAAATCTTTAACTAATTCGCCATAATTATATAAAGAATCTAGATTCATTATTAATGTTCGTTTGTTATATTTAAAGTTTCTAAAACAATCGGCTAGTATCAAGGTTTCTAGTTGTTTTTTTGTTAATCCTTCTTTTACTAATTCTCTAACAGCTACAAAGATATCAGTAAATTTCTCTTTTCTTGCTTTAATAACAGTTCTTGAAACACTAACACCAATTCCCCTAATAGTAGAAAAGGGAAAGACTATTTTACCATTTAAAACTTTAAAAGCTTCTTCGCTTTCATTTATTTCTGGTTTTACAACTTCAATTTTAACACTTCTAACTTCACTTATATATTCGTTTAGTTTACTTTCTACACCAATAACATTTGTCAATAAATTAGTATAAAAATAAAGTGGATAATGAACTTTTAAATAAGCCATTTTATAGGCAATCATTGAGTAGGCTACTGCATGACTTCTATTAAAACCATAACCAGCAAACTTTAGAATTTGAGCAAACAATTCTTTTGAGATAGTTTCATTCTTTCCTAGTTCTTTAGCTTTACGTAAAAATCTTTCTTCTTCTTTTGCTAAAACATCTTTTTTCTTTTTACTTATTGCTCTTCTTAGAATATCTGCCTCTCCTAAAGAGTAACCTGCATAAGAACTAACTGTTTGCATTACTTGCTCCTGGTAAATCATAATGCCATAAGTATTTTTTAAAATAGGTTCTAGACAGTCATCTAAATAAGTTACTATCTCTTTTCCTTCTTTTCTTTTAATATAAGTATCAATATTAGCCGCAGGTCCTGGTCTAAATAGTGCTATAGCTGCAACAATATCTTCAAAATTAGCAGGTTTTAAATCTCTTAAGAATTTACGCATTCCACTAGATTCAAATTGAAAGATACCTGTTGTGAAGGCCTTACTAAATAATTGATAACAATGTGAATCATTAAGAGGAATATCGTAAAATGAAATCTTTATTCCTTGAAACTTTTCAATATCTTTTAAGATATTCATAATTAAAGTAAGATTTTTAATTCCTAGAAAGTCCATCTTTAAAAGTCCTAGTTCTTCTAAATAATTCATAGAATAACTAGTTAAGTACATACCATCACTCATAGTAAGAGGTAATACTTCATCAAGGTCTTTCTGACACATTATTATTCCAGCCGCGTGGGTTCCAATCTGACGTGGAAAACCTTCTAATCTACTTGCTATTAAATAAACACTTTTAAGTCCTTCGTCATTATTTATTTCATTTTTGAATAATTTGTCATTTTGATAATAGTAGTTCAATGTTTCTTTACTAATTGGTGGAATGAAGGCATTTAAATGATCTATTTTATAATTTGGTATTTTTAAAACTCTTGCTACATCTCTCAAGACTTGCTTAGCAGAAAGAGTTGAGAAAGTAACTATTCCAGCAACTTTCTTTTCACCATACTTTTCTTTGACATAATTAATGACATCTTCTCGGTACATATCTGGTAAGTCAGTATCAATATCTGGCATACTAACTCGCTCTGGATTTAAAAATCGTTCAAATAGTAAATTATATTTTAAAGGGTCTATTTCTGTTATTCCTAAGGAATAAGCTACTAAACTACCAGCAGCACTTCCCCTACCTGGTCCTACTAAGATATTATTTTTCTTAGCATATAAGATAAAGTCATATACTACTAAAAAGTAATTAGAAAAGCCCATTTTTTTAATAATAGATAATTCATAGATTAGTCGGTCAGAATAATTTTTTAAAACATTACCTTTTAAACGTTTAGTTAAACCTTTAATAGCTAATTCTTTTAAATAAGTATCAGCATCTAAATCATTAGGACATTTATAAATAGGTAGTAATAGTTTTGATTTAGGAAAAGTAATATTACATTTATTAATTATTTCTAAGCAAGTTTTATCACTAACAAATTCTTTATCAGTTAAGTCATATTGCATTTCATCATAAACACTTTTACCATCACGTATTAAATATAGGTATTTTAGATAATCCATCTCTTTTTTGTTCTTATATAAGCATTCTCTTAAAAACACAACTTTTTCCGTTAATTCTAAAGCTTTAGTTTTTTCTTCTTCCGTTTTATATCCTAGATATATTAAAGGAGCAGTTATTTCTTTTAGTAATTCTCTACTTTCATAGGGAAGACAGATAATAAGTTCATCGTGATAATTATTTAAGTCAACAAGTTCTACTTTTTTAGTATTAGCAAGAGTTGATAATTTGATTAAATGCAAATACCCAGTATAACTCTTAGCATAACAAATAACTATTTTATCTGCTATTTTTAATTCTAGACCAATAACAGGTTTTATTCCCTTTAAATTACATTTTTTAATAAACTCCATTGTTCCATACATAGTACTATCAGTAATAACAGCATAATCATTACCATTATCAATATTTAAATTGATAATGTCATCTATTGATAAAAGACTAGATAACAAGGAATAATAACTTTTAACGTATAACATAAATTCTACTCCTTTCTAAATATCACTATATCATATTTTTGTTCGAAAAACTACTAATTTTTCATATTTTTCCTAATAATAATTTGACTTTAGTAGTTATCTATGGTAAAGTTAATAAGCAGAACGAGAAATAAAGGAGGAGAAATTATGGCAATTAAAGTTACTAATAAGAAACCTTTAACAGGAAATAAAAGATCGCATGCTTTAAACGCTACTAAAAAGCAACAAAAACCTAACTTACAAGTAGTAACATTAGATGATGGTACTAGAGTTAGAATGAGTACTCGTGAAATTAGAAATATGCGTAAACAACAAGAAGTTGTTACTGAAGAAGCAGCCTAAAAAAGAGATAAATTTCAAAAGTTTATCTCTTTTTATTTTTCTAAATAATCAGCACCTTTATGTGGTTCTTCAAATAATAAGTTGTTAAAGTTTTGCTGTCTTAAAGCTTCATAAATAACAACTGCTACACTATTACTAACATTTAATGCTCTAACATTATCACTCATTGGTATTCTAAGACAATGATCTAAATCATCTTTTAATATTTCTTTGGGAATGCCAGTAGATTCTTTTCCAAAGATGAAATAATGATCAGCATTAGTGTCACTATAATCAAAACTAGTGTGTGGTTTTCTTCCATATCTAGTTAGGTAGTAGTAAATACCTTTATTTTTCCTTTTAAATTCTTCAAAGTCATTATATTCTTCATAATTTAATTTATCAATATAGTTAACACCACTTCTTTTCAAGTGATTATCATCTAAGACAAAACCATATGGTTTGATTAAATGTAGTTTTGTATTAGTAGCAACACAAGTACGCATTATATTACCTGTATTTTGAGGTATTTCTGGTTCAAATAAAACAATATGATTCATATTAAATACCTACCCTATATTTTTTTATGAACTTGATAGTTTCTTCTACGGTTAATTTAGTAGCTTCTCCTTCACCTAGATAAGATACTATTTTTCCATTTTCAAAAGCTAAAAATAAAGGTGTATTATTAATATTAGAACTCATTCCATAGTTAGCAAAAATACTATTTATATAATTTTCTTTATTAGCAACGCCTTGCAAATCAATATAAGTTATAGAGTCTTGAAGACCATTCTTTAATAATTCTTTTTTCAAGTTAGTATCAAAACTACGACAAGCAGGATCATTTGCAACACACATATAAACAACACCATCAGGATTTTCTAAAACAAAATGGTCAAGTTCTTCAGTATTAATTTCTGATACAATATTTCTCAATACAGGAATAGTTGTTTTATAGTTTTGATAAGTACTATACCAACTAGCAGCATATAAAACCACTACAATCACTACTAAATAAATAATTGCTAAAGTTACATAATTTTTCTTCTTTTTCTTAAACATTTGCTCCACCTCTTTATATTTCAATTCTACCATAATTTTTGAACTTTGAAAATGATTAGTAAAAGAAAATATCTACTTTAATAAACAACTTATATGAGAAGATACATCTTCATCTTTTGTTTTAAATTTAATGTTTATATATTACACTAACAAAACTAGACGAATTAAATCTATCAAATAAATACCTTTACATAAATTATAAAAGGAAGGTGAAGTTTATGAATTATAGAGTTAACAACAACGAACGTGGATTGTTTCCTTTTGTAATTGGTGGTGCTTTAGGTTATGGAATTGGTGCTTATGGTAGACCTAATTATCAATTTTATTCAATGTATTATCCACCTGTTTATTATCAGCCATATCCTATTTATAATTATCCATACTATAGACGATAAAAAGCTGTCAATTGACAACTTTTTTTCTTTTAAGCTTCTTCTAAGAAGGCAATATAACCTTTATAGGATTCATATAAATCAAGCTTACTAGTGATTTCGTATGGAGCGTGCATACTAAGTACTGGCAAGCCACAATCGATTACTTCAACATTGTAATTGGCTAAGATATAAGCGATTGTTCCTCCACCGCCTTGATCAACTTTACCCAACTCACCAAATTGATAAGTAATGTTATTATTGTCCATTATATTTCTAAGCATTGCAACAAATTCAGCATTAGCATCGTTACTACCACCTTTGCCTCCTGAACCAGTGTATTTGCAAAATGCTAAACCTCCTCCTAGATAAGCTTCATTATTTTTATTACTAGCACTTTTATATAGTGGGTCATATGCTGCTGTTACATCACAAGATAACATCTTAGAGTTAGATAATACTTTACGATAGATTCCTTCTTTCTCATCTAGTAATAAGCAAATATCTGCAACAGTATTAACAAAGAAATGTGAATCCATTCCTGTAGAACCCATACTACCAATTTCTTCTTTATCAGTAAAGATAACACAAGTTGTTTTTCTTGGATTAGTTACTTTTAACATAGCTTCTAAACAAGCATAAGAGCAAGACCTATCATCTTGACCATACCCCATCACCATACTGCGGTCAAGTCCTAAATCTCTCGCAGGAAAAGCAGGTACTACTTCTAATTCACTAGAAATGAAATCTTCTTCTGAAATACCATATTTATCTTTTAGTATTGCTAAGATATTCTTCTTAACTGCTTCTTTTTCTTCGCCTTTTAAACTTTTACTTCCTACTAAGACATCTAAGTCTTCACCAGTTACTACTAGAGAAGCAGTCTTTTTCATTTGATCTTTTGCTAGATGAATCAATAAATCAGTGATACCTAATACAGGGTCAGTTAAATCTTCACCAATATTTATTTTAATCTTACTACCATCTTTTTTAATAACAACACCATGAAGTGCTAAAGGAATAGTAACCCATTGATATTTTTTAATACCACCATAGTAATGCGTATCAAGATAAGCTAAGTTTTCTTCTTCATATAAAGGGTGAAGCTTTAAATCAAGTCTTGGTGAATCAATATGAGCTCCTAAGATATTGATACCTTTTTTGATGTTTTCTTCTCCTATTACAAATAATGCTACTGATTTACCACGATTACATAGATAAACTTTATCTCCTTTTGTTAAAGAAGTAACATCATCTAAATTTTTAAACCCTGCCTCCTCTGCTCTTGCAGTGATGTAGCTAGCACATTCTCTTTCTGTTTTACAACTAGTAATAAACTCTTTATAAGTATTACCTAGTTCCATTAAATCATTAAGTTCTTTTTCATTATATTTATCCCAATTATTTTTCATATATATCCTCCACTATTAGTATAACAGAATAGTAAAAAAATAATAAAGAAGTTATTAACATATTTTGACATAATAAGCTTTAACTGGTATTAATCTTTTTTTAAAGACATATTTTGTTTATAGGTGATACCTTTTGAAAAAGTTTTTATTAGTACTTAGTCTTTTAACTATTATTTTTCCTTTGTATACTAAAGCTAGTGACACTGCTAGAAGTTCTATTGTTATGGATATAAATAGTGGTAGAGTTTTATATGAGAAGAATGCGAATGAGAAGAGATTGATTGCTTCTACTACGAAAATTATGACTGTTCTTCTTGCTCTTGAGTCTGGTAAGTTAAATAAGATGGTAGAAGCAAAAGAAGAGATATTAAAGATGTATGGAACTAGTATTTATCTTAGTTTGCATGAAAAAATGAGACTAGAAGACTTAGTTTATGGATTATTACTTAGAAGTGGTAATGATGCAGCGGTAGTAATTGCTACTTACCTATCAGGTAGTGAAAAAACTTTTGTTAAAGAAATGAATAAGAAAGCAAAAGAAATTGGAATGCTTAATACTACTTTTCAAAATGCCCATGGTTTAGATGAAGAGACCCAAAACTATTCTACAGCATATGATATGGCACTTTTATCTAGTTATGTTTATAAGAATTTTAAAAAATACCGTACTATTACTAAAACTTATAAATATCAGGTACAAACTAAAGAAAAAAGTTATCTTTGGTATAATCGAAATAAACTTTTAAAGTCTTATGAATATTGTACTGGTGGAAAAAATGGTTATACTCCTAGTGCTGGTAAAACTTTAGTAACTACTGCTAGCAAGGATGGATTAAATCTAACTGTTGTAACACTAAAAGATGGTGATGAATATAACACTCATAAAGAATTATATGAGTTAATGTTTAATAAGTATAAGTCTTATAAGTTAATTGATAAAGATAGTTTTAATATTGACAATAAGAAGTTAAAAGATAAAGTCTATATTAATAAGAGTTTTACTTATCCTCTTACTGAGGAAGAAAAAAATCATATTGAAATAAAAACGAAAGTAGATACTAATATTAAAAAAGGAAAGATTGGTTATATGAGTATTAAACTTTATAATAAAGAAATTGGTAACATTAAAATCTATTTAAAAGAAAAAAAGAGCCAGAAGAAAAAGCTCTTTGGATCTCTAAATCGTTAGCAAGCTAAATTTATATATTTCTAGAAATATCTGCAATTGATGTAAATTTAAAAGCCTTTAGTCCTATTTCATTAGCAGCAATAACATTTTTTTCTTTATCATCAAAAGATACAGTTTCTTCTTTATTCAAATTATATTTATCAAGTATTAGGTTATAAATGCCATAATCTAGTTTTAGTAAATGTTCTTGATAGGAATATATTCCTCCACTAAAAATGTCATCTAAATTAATAACACTATTTATATAATTGAAACTGTCTTCTGTTATATTTGTTAATAAAAACAATCTATAACCTTTCTTTTTTAGACTTTTTATGTATTCAAAATTATTTTTCATCAATGGATATGATTTACTTAAATTATCTTTTTCTAAAATATATTTAATAATCGTAAATTCTTTATTATCTTTAAAACCATTTATATAATCTTGAACATTTATTTCTCCTAATAAACACTTTTTGAATGTTTTACCATAAGTTATTTTATAGATATAGTCACAATTTTTACCTAATAACTTTTCAATATTTTCTTTACTATCATCAAAAAGTATACCGCCAACATCTAATATAATATTCTTAACCATAAACTTCTTCCTCTCAATGTATAGGAGTCATCTTTTGAAAAGTTATTCCAGTGTACTGGAATAACTTTTTTTACATAACAATAGAAATTATGAATTAATTTGATTAAGTCTAATTAGATTAATAGCTGGTCTATCACAAAATCTAAAGTCGTAAACATTAACTCCTACACCACTAGTAATATAAAATTTAGTATTGTTAATTTCATAATAATCATCTTTATATTTCTTAGCTCCTTCTCTAGTTAACAAACTACCAAGCAAGGGAAGTCTTACTTCTCCTAAGTGAGAATGTCCAGCAAATGCTAAATCGATATTACTATATCTTGCTAAAACATCATCTAAAGAATCTGGTTTATGTGTCATTAAGATAGAATAAATATTATCATTTTTTCCTTCACTGCTATAATAAGCTAGTAAAGTATCTAAATTTTCATTATCACTATTAAGTCCCATCAAAAGAATAGCATCATCTTTTTGATAGATTAAATCATAACTATTGTCTAAAATGGTAAAACCAACATCATTTAAGATAGTTTTTGTTTCTTCTATATCAGTTTCTCCTAATACTGCATATTTTAAACTACTAGATGACAATTTCTTTAACTCTTTAGTTAATTCTTCTCTTTTTTTAGAATCAATACTTTCACCATTTAACAAATCACCTGTAAAAAGTAATAAATCTGGTTTACTTCTATTTATCAAGTTAACGGTTTCTTTTACCATTTCGATAGAAGAATCATGTAAATCCGAAAATGTCACTATTTTATAACCGTGAAAAGAAGTAGTTATCTTACTACTTTCTACTCTATCTTCTTTTACTAACATTTTAACTGTTCCAATTTTTGTGACATACAAAAAGAAAGAAAAAGAAGCTACTAACATAATAATAATTATGAGAACAATTCTTTTGATAATCTTTATTTGATGCTCTTTTTCTTCATCTTTAATTATTTCTAATTGTTTCTCCTTATTTAGCTCGCTTCTTTTATCCATAATATCATACCCTTTTCTAAATTATATCAAGAAAATCTCTTTTCGTACACTTAATTTTCCTATAATCTTTTATATGATTTCTTCTTTATTTTCTATTGCTACTCTAACTAGTTTTGAAACTCCTGACTCTTGCATTGTAATTCCATATAAAGTATCAGCATATTCCATGGTTTTCTTTTTATGGGTGATAATTAAAAACTGTGTTTTATTTTTATAATGGTCTAAATATTTACCAAACTGAGTAACATTTGCTTCATCTAAGGCTGCTTCTACTTCATCAAAAATACAGAATGGTACTTTTCTAATATTTAATATTGCAAATAACAAACTAATAGCAGTTAATGTTTTTTCACCACCTGATAATAATTGAATAGTCGATAGTTTTTTTCCTGGTGGCGAAGCAATTATCTCAATACCAGTTGTTAATAAATCATCTGGATTAGTTAGTTTTAAGTCAGCACTTCCACCATGAAACATTTTAGAAAAAACTATTTTAAACTCTTCTTTGATTTCTTCAAAAGTCTTTAAGAATTCATCTTTCATTACTTGGTCTAGTTCTTCCATTATCTCTAATAATGTTCCTTCTGCTTTTTCCAAGTCTTCTTTTTGATGTAGTAAAAATTCATATCTTGTCTTTACTCTATCATACTCTTCTATCGCTTGTAAGTTAACCATACCTAAGTCTTTAATAATCATTTTATATTGATTAACTAGCTTTCTTGATTCTTCTACTTCTTCTGTTAATTGATAATCATTTCTAGCTTTTTCATAAGTCATTGTATAGTCTTCTGATAAAGTTTGTAAATAACTATTAAGTTTAATATCAATTCTTGATAATTCTATTTCCAAGTTCTTCATTGTATCTTGTTTTTTCTTTAGAATTCTACCTTCATAAGTATCTTCATCTTCAAAGCTAGCAATGTTACTTTTAAGTGTTTTTAGTTTATTATCAAGGAAGTTCTTCTTTTGCTCTAATTTTTCTTTATAAGTACTCTTCTTATAGAAAGCTTCAATTAGTTCTTTTTCTTTTTCATCAAAACTATCAGTAGAAGCTTCTAATCGTTTAATTGATTCGGTTTTTCTAGTAAGGCTTTGTTTTAATTCACTATATTTTTTTTCTTTTTCAATAATAGAATCTTTAATGTTTTCTAATTTTTTTGCTAGATTATAGTAAATATCTTCAATTGTAGTAATCTTTTCTTCTGTTTCTTTAATATCTAATAATACTTTACTTCTTGATTTAGTTAGGGCTTGATAAGTTCTCCGTAAAGACTCTATTTCTTGTCTTATCATTACAGAGCTTCTTCCCTTATAGAAAGTTCCACCTGTCATAGAACCACCTGAGTTGATAACATCTCCATCAAGAGTTACTATTTTATAGTGATTGGCAGTGTATCTTGCTATTTGAATAGCACTATCCATATCTTTAGCTAAGACAACTAGACCAAATTGGTTATAGACTACGTCTTTATATTTTTCTAAAGTCTTGATTTTATCTGCTAATATACCACAATAACCATTAACTTTTTCTAACTGATTTTTTACTTCTACTGGAATATATCGTGGTTTGATGACTGTTAATGGAAAGAAAGTTGCTCTTCCTTTCTTTTTATTTTTTAAATTTGCAATAGCTTCTTTAGCACAAGTTTCATCTTTTACTAAGACAAAGTTTTTACTAGCTGCTATAGCTATATCTAAAGCTTTAGCATAAATATCATCAGTTGTAACAACATTACCAATCGTATCGTAGATTCCCTTTAACGATTCTTCTTTTAGGATATAACGAATAACTTCTGGTAGATTAGAACCTTTTTCTTCTTCGCTTACTAAAAAGTCAATTTTATGCTTATAGCTCAACTGATCTTGATCTATTTTACTATATTCACTTAAGTAGTTTCTCTTAGCTATTTTAGTTGAATCTAGTTCTTTTCTTTTAGTTGTTACTTCTTCTTCTCTTTCCTGAGCTTCTTCTTTTAAGTTTGTAAGTTCTTCCTCTAAAAGTGCTAGTTCTTTTTTATCTTTCGATTGTTCTGTTAAAAGAAGACGTAACTCTTCTTCACTTTCTCCCGTTTCTTTTTTGCTACGTTCTAGTTTAAATAGTTCTAAACTGCCCTCTTGTCTTACAACTTCCTCAGCAGTTTTTATTAATTCATTCTGAACAAAAGTTATTTCTTTTTGTAATTCATCTTCTTCTTGTTTAAATTTTAAAAGTTTACTATCTCTAACATTTTCTTCTTTTAACGCTAAAGATATTTCTTCATCTAATTTATGTTTTTCTTCATTCTTTAGTTTTTCTTCTTCTGTTAAATGATATATGTCATAAGCAAGTAATGCTATTTCTAAAGATTCTAACTTTTTCTTATATTCTAAATATTTTTGAGCTTCTTCACTTTGTCTTTTCAAAGGTGTTACTTGAAGCTCTAACTCGGTTATAATATCTTGTACTCTATCTAATGCTTCATGAGTGCGGTCTAGTTTTCTTAAAGCTTCTTCTTTTCGTTTCTTGTATTTTAAAATACTAGCAGCTTCTTCAAAGATAAGACGTCGTTCATCTTTACTTTCACTTAGTATCTTTTGGACTTCACCTTGTCCAATGATATTAAAAGATTCTTTTCCAATACCACTATCTAGAAATAAATTTAAAATATCTTTCAAGCGACATTTTTGATTATTTAAAAAGTATTCATTTTCACCACTTCTAAATACACGTCTTTTAATTGATACTTCTGTATAAGGTATTGATAAGTAATGGTCATTATTATCAAAAACCAGTTCTACCGAAGCGACATTTTTCATTTTTCTTGAAGCGCTACCAACAAAGATGACGTCACTCATAGCACCGTCACCCCTTAAAGTTTTAACTGATTGTTCTCCTAAAACCCATCGAACCGCATCAACGATATTACTTTTTCCACTGCCATTCGGTCCAACAATACAGGTCGTTTCATCATTTAATACTATATCTATTTTATCAGCAAATGATTTAAAACCATTCACTACTATTTCTTTTAAATACATATCTTACACCTACATTTTCTATATAGATTTTACCAAATTATAAGGTATTTAACAAGGAGTTTAGACTATATAACGGTAAATACTATATTTTTGAAAAGTTAATTTTTATTTGATGTAAAGACTATTTCTTTTTGCTATTATTTAAAGTTACTTAGATTAATTTCTCTAATCATATTACTATCCACTTTATTAGTACTATCAATAATAGATAATAAAAAAGCACTCTTCATCAAGATAGAGTGTCACCCAAAATCTTTTTGAAGGAGACATTCACTACCAAATAAATGTTCCTATTTTTTTATTTTATGCAAGTTCTCTTGCTACATACATATTAGCACAACACTCATCATTTAACAAGGCATTTTGCTACGAGAAAAGTTTAAATATTAAAAAGTGTTATCTACTTAATTGGTTAATTATCTTATCTATGTTATTATTTTTAACAGGAACATTTATAGATGAGTGTCATCCTTCTTATATAAAACATATAAGGAGGTGGTGATTTATGAAAACTAAGACTTTTATTCTAAAATTTCTTAGATTAATTTCATTAATCTTACTACTATCCACCTTATTGGTACTAGCAGTAAAAAACTAAAACAAAGACACTCTTCATTAAAGTAGAGTGTCAACAACAAACTTTGAAGGAGACATTCACTACCAAATAAATGTTCCTCTTTTTTATTTTATGCAAATTTATTTGCTACATACATATTAGCACAATACTAACTTATTAACAAGTAATTTTACTACGAAAAAAGTTTAAATATTTAAAAATATTATCTATTTAATTGGTTAATTACTATATCTATGTTATTATCAATAACAGGAACATTTATAGCTGAGTGTCAACCTCCTGTCACAAAAAATAGCAAGGAGGTAGATAGAATGAAAACTAAAACTTTTATTTTAAAGTTACTTAGACTAATTTCACTAATCTTGTTACTATCTACTTTATTAGTATTATCAATAAATAGATAATAAAAAGGCACTCTTCATTAAAGTAGAGTGTCAACAAAACATTATGAGGTGACATTCACTTCCAAATAAATGTTCCTCTTTTTTATTTTATGCAAATTCATTTGCTACATACATATTAGCATAATACTAACTTATTAACAAGTAATTTTACTACGAGAAATACTATAACTTTTTTCTTTATCATTTTAAAATATATTACGAAAGAAAGTAATATCACATTTTTCCAGCAATTTTAACACTACATTATCACAAAATTCCAGTACTTTTAAACGCTTATTTTCACATTTTTCCATTACGTTACTATTTCTAACATATTTTGTATATAATTAAAAGACACTCTTCATAGAGTAGAGAGTGCCAAATAAAATTTAACTAGTTATTTTTAAATTCGAAATAGAAGTCTAGTATTCTGACCATATCACCATCTTGAGCGCCCATTTCTTCTAACTTTTCATCGATTCCCATTCTTCTTAATTTCTTAGCAAAGCGTAACATTCCTTCTTCAGTACTAAATTTAGTCATTTTGAATAGTTTTTCTACTTCTTCACCTTTTATAACGAAACAGTCATCTTCTTTTTCAATGGTGAATGGTTCTTCCTCTTTAAATTTATATAAAACATAATCTTCATAATCATCATTTTCATATAAATCGACTTCTCTATTTTTAGATACTATCTCTTCTAAGTAATCAACTACTTCTTGAAGACCAGTTTTTTCAAAAGCTGATATTGCAAATATTTTCTTATCTTTAATATTTTCTTTTAAGATGTTTAGTTTTTCTTCACTTCCTGCTACATCCATCTTGTTAGCTACAACAACCATATCTTTTGCCATTAGCTTTTCATTAAAAACTTTTAATTCATTATTGATTAATTTATAATCATTTAAAGGATCATCATGTGACATATCTAAAACATGAAGTAAAACTTTAGTTCTTTCAATATGTTTTAAAAATCTATCACCTAAGCCGTCTCCTTTACTGGCTCCTTCAATTAGTCCTGGTAAATCTGCCATAACAAATGTATCACCATTAGTTGCTCTTACCACTCCCAAGTGGGGATGAATGGTTGTAAATGGATAATCAGCTATTTTAGGTTTTGCTTTTGAAACACTAGAAATTATAGTACTCTTTCCAACACTAGGAAAACCAACTAAACCAACATCAGCTAAAAGCTTTAATTCTACTTTTATTTCACGTTCTTCCCCTGGTTCACCATTTTCAGAAAAATTGGGAGCAGTATTCGTCTGTGTTTTAAAAGCAGTGTTACCACGTCCTCCACGTCCACCGTGTGCTACAACAAAAGAAGAATCTTTTCCTTTTAAGTCTGCTAAAATAAGACCAGTATCCATATCTGTTATTACAGTGCCTTGTGGTACTTTAACAACAACTGGCTCTTTACTTTTACCATGTTGATTTTTACCTTTACCGTTTTCTCCCTTTCCTCCTTTAATTAACTTTTGATAGCGTAAATCAAGTAAAGTGTGAAGTCCTTCATCTACTTTAAAGATAATATCAGCACCATGTCCTCCATTTCCACCATAAGGTCCACCATAAGCGATATATTTTTCTCTTCTAAAAGCAGTACAGCCATCGCCACCATCTCCTGCTTTTACTTTTAATACTACTTCATCTACAAACATAGCTAATCACCTTTCTTTCTCTAAAAGAAAAAAAGCAACTGTATTACTCAGCAACTGGGTAAACAGATACTTGCTTTTTATCTCTACCTACACGTTCAAACTTAACAATACCATCAACTGTAGTATAGATAGTATCATCATTACCACGTCTAGCATTTACACCTGGATAAATTTTTGTTCCTCTTTGACGATATAAAATGCTTCCTGCTGTTACGAATTCTCCATCAGCAGCTTTAGCACCTAAACGTCTTCCGATTGAATCACGTCCATTTGAAGTTGAACTTTGTCCTTTTTTATGTGCAAAAAATTGAATGTTTAACTTTAATAATTTCACGTTTGTTCCTCCTTACTTTATCTCAATATTATCTTTATAATTTTCTTCTAATTCCTTCAGTAAAGAAATCATATTGCAAATTAAGGTTTCTGTTATTTTGTCTTGTTTACAAACAATTATTGTTAATCCTTTTTTAGTCACTTGATATGTCAAAGCATCTTTATCTATTGATAAAATACCATTAATTGTAGTGGTAACAATAGAACTTGCTGCACTACAAACAATGTCTTTGCCATAATCATCATACATAGCGTGACCTAATATTGCAATTTTTTTGTAAAATCCATTTTCTTTTTCTGTTTTAACCCTAATCATAATTAACCATTGATTTTAGTTATTTTAATTTTTGTATAAGGTTGACGATGTCCTTGAGTTTTACGATTACTTCTAGACTTGTTCTTATACTTAAAGATACGGATTTTCTTACTTTTACCTTGTTTTAAAACAGTACCTTTAACAGTAGCACCATCAAGATAAGGAGTTCCAATTTTTCCATCGATCATTAATACTTCATCGAAAGTAACTTCTGCTCCATCTTCTACATTTAATTTTTCAACGAAGATTTCGTCTCCTTCACTAACACGATATTGTTTTCCACCGGTTTTAATAACTGCGTACATTTTTTATACCTCCTTTATTTAACTTAAGACTCGCTCTTAAGGTACAGAAAATTCTGTTTTTACCTTTTCAATGCGGTTTGAGAAAGAGGTTTCCTCTCGCTACAAACAAGATTATTTTATCATAGGAGTCTTTAATAGTCAAACAATTTTTGTAATAAATTACTTGTATTTTATTCACCACTAGATAGTAAATTTCTAATATCATTTTCTGATAAGGATGCTAGACTTTCACTATCATTTTTGCCTTCAATTAAGTTTTCACTTAATATTTTCTTCTTTTCCTGCAATTCTATTATTCTCTCTTCAATAGTTCCTTTAGTAATTAATTTAATAACTGAAACTTTTTTAGTTTGCCCTATTCTATGGGCTCTATCAGTTGCTTGATTTTCCACTTGTGGATTCCACCAAATATCTAAATGAATAACTGTATCAGCACCTGTTAAATTGAGTCCTGTTCCACCGGATTTTAAAGTTATCAAGAAACAATTAGTATCATCATTATTAAAATTTTCTACCATCATCATTCTATCTTTACTTTTTACAGAACCATCAATCATATAGTTAGAAATATTATTTGCTACAAATATTTCTCTTACATTATCTAATACTCTTTTAAAACTACTGAATATTAAAATTTTATGACCATTTTCAATATTTTCCTTAACTACTCTCAATAATTCTTCTATTTTTACTCGATCGCCAGTATAATTTTCATACATTACTGTTGGATCAATACAAATTTGTCTTAAACGCATAAGTAATTGTAAAATCTTCATTCTTGACTTTTGAAAACCACCAGTTTTAATCATTTCATCCATTTCTTCCTTCGTTTCTTTTAAAACTTTCATATATAATATTTTCTGTTTATCTGGTAAATCTATATAAATATTATTTTCCATCTTTGCAGGAAGTGACTTTACTACCTCATTTTTCTTTCGTCTTAAAATGAATGGCTTAATTTGATTACTTAAAGTATTTAAAACCTTTAATCCTTCTTCATCAACATCTTTTATATTATACTTTTCTCTAAATTTAACAACACTATTTAGATAACCAGGCATAATAAAATCAAAGATACTCCATAATTCTGTTACATTATTTTCAATAGGGGTACCAGTAAGAGCTATTTTACATTTAGCTTTTATCTTTTTAATTTCTCTAGTTATATTAGCTTGATAATTTTTAATATTCTGTGCTTCATCAACCACACATAGTTCAAAATTCATATCTTCATATTCATCTTTATCATTTCTAATTAAACCATAACTAGTAATAAAGATATTATAATCATCTTTTTTAGAAAAAACTTCTTTTCTTTTAGCTACTGTATCAGCTACAGCAACATATTTTAAAGTTGGAGCAAATTTTTTAAATTCTCTTTCCCAGTTATAAACAAGCGAAGTCGGTACTACTATTATAATCTTAGCATCAGTTTTTTCTTTTAATATTTGTTTGATAAAGATAATAGTTTGTAAACTTTTACCTAAACCCATCTCATCAGCTAAGATACCACCTAAATCACATTTATAAATAGTATTTAACCATTTAACTCCTTCTTTCTGATAATCTCTTAAAATTTTATCATCGTTTGAATCTAAATCAACTTCTAAATCTTTGTACTTTTTAAAATTAGTAATAAATTCATCAAATAAATTATTAGTTTCTATATTTTTATATTTATCATTTTTCAAACTATCAATATAGATAGCTCTATATTTAGGAATAGTTGCTTCACCGTTTAAAATATCTTCTTTTGATAAATCAAGATCTGTTATTAAATCGTTAAGCTTAGCTAACTCTTCATTATTTTCAAGGGAAACAACATCATTATTTTTTAATTTATAATATCTTTTCTTTTGTTTAAGAGCAACAAATAAATTATTTAAATCTTCTTGATTAATACCATCAGCACTAAATTTATAGGACATTATTCCTTCTTTTCCGATACTAAAATTGTTAGTAGTAGAAACTCCTTTAAGTATTTTAGTACTATCTATTTTTTTACTAGTAAATATTTGATATTTTTCACTTAATTTAGGTAATTCTTCATCTAAAAAAGCATACATTTCATCTTGATCTGTCATTACAAAGCTATTATTTTCTTCCATAAAATTATGACTTAAAATATCTGTAACTACTTCTTGCTCAAAATCATTATCTCTCAAGAAATCTGCTTTATCAAAATAATTTATTTCTTTATCTTTATAGGCTAAAACTATGTTACATTTTAATTTAGAATAAGAAATATCAAAGTATAATTTTACATCTGGTTTAGTTGGTAGGGATACTTCTGTTACATCTTCACTTATAACAATATTGCTTTTTACTTTATTAAATAAACCATTACTAAACTGATTGATACTTTCTTTACTAAAAGTTAAACCTTTTAATTTACTACTAGTTAGTTTTCTTATATAGTCACTTTCTTCTTTAGCTAATATATATAGATTGTGGTTATAGTAAACATATTTAAACTCATTATCTAAAAAATCATAATTAGCAAAATCATCAATTTCTAAAATAAAGTTATCATTTTTCTTTTGAAGAACATAATTAGTAGGAAGACCATTATAAATATTATACACTATGCCACTATCTGTTATAGAAAATTCCTTTCCTTTTAACATAGCTAAGACATTAGCAAACTCTCTTTTAGTAAGAGCTAGTGCGTAACCAGTTGCTGTATAATAATTACCTGTCTCACTTATTTCAGCTAAGTAATCTAATAATTCGCTATCTTCTTTAGAAAAGTAATGTATATTAGCATCATAGGTTAAAGCTTTACCAAAATAGTATTCGTCGTCATTATTATAAGCATATATAAAATTTCTAAATTTAGATGGAACTGATAACGTATATTTTTTCTTATCACCTATTCTTAATTTGATATTAATATGTCTATAAACAAAAGCAAACTCGACCTCTACTTCTAGCTTTTGCTTAATATTAGTTTTATTATTCATCTGATAATCAGCTAATATTTTTTTTGATAATTCAAGTTCATCAATTATTTCAAAATCAACAAGTTTATCGCCCTCATTCATCAAAACAGTAGCAATATGCTTACAAGTTTTAGCACGTTCAAATTGTGGGCAATCACAAGAATAACCAAGAACTTCTTCCCCATTATTTTTAATTTTAACAGTATAATGCTTTCTTGATGTCTCTGACTTTACTGAATAAGTATGAATAAAACTACTAGCTAATTTAGTACATCCTAATTTTTCAATATAACCAGGGTCATACCATCTTCCTTTAACGAAAGAATCACGCCCTACCAAACTTAGTATACTGGTATAATCCATAAGAAAAAGCCTCCCTTACAAGCAGTAGATATATGATAACATTTTTTTAATTTTTAATAAAGATGTTTTTACAGATATTATTGTTATTTACATCTTATTTTAAATGATTTATTAGAAAATCTAACACATCACTTTCATCTCTTTTGATTTCTTTCTTTTCACTAGCAGTAATGTCAGTAAAATACTTATTATTCCTTTTATCGATAGAAATACTATTCAGTGGATAATCTTTATTTACTTTAGTCGATTTATTAGCAACTAAATAAAAATCGTCTAAACTCCAAGAGTAAGTAGACTCTTTTCCATTATTAATAACCGCTATTCCATAAACCCATCTACAATTCAATTTTCCCTCTTTTGAATAAGTATTAACTAAATTAGTATAATAATCAAGCATTTCCTCATCAGTTAATCTTTTACCATTAATTCTTCTTACACAAGTACCTGGTTGTAACTCATCAGGTATTCCTTCTATATATAAATTATCATCCATAGCAAAAACAGGCATATCAACAACTCCAGCATAGCTTTTTGCTTTAATAAGAGCATTTTCCACTCCATCTTTACCAGTTTCCTCTACCTCTATTTTTTTATCTATATCATTAATAGTAAGTATTTCAATTCCATTTTCTAAAAGTCCTTTCTGAAATCTTTTCTTCTTACTATCATTTCCTGTGGCAAATAAAACTTTTTTCATAACTCATTTCCTCCTTTAGTAATTAACAATATCTATTATATCATAGAATATTTGTTCGTCAATAATATTTTAAAAAAAAGAAAACAATTAAGTTTTCTAATTAGTCTCTATCATTACCACCTATAAGTTGTAAAAGATAGATAAAAATATTAATAAAATCTAAGTATAATTGAAATGCTCCAAAAATAGCACCTTTATCTTCACCTAAACTATCAAAAAGAACTGGTAGTTTTTTAGCATCATAAGCGACATAACCGATAAAGACAATCATTCCAAGAATACAAAGAATTAAATCCGCTGTACTACTTCCTACAAAGATGTTAATGATACTTGCAATGATTATTCCTAACAGCATCATTAAAAGAATATTACCTAGCTTATCTAAGGACAGTTTAGTAAATGTTCCAAATAAAGCAAATAAGCCAAACACAATAGCCGTTACCAAAAAGACTAGTATTAAACTTTTAAGTTCAAATGCTAAGAAGAGTGTTGAAAATGTAATACCTGTAATGAATGAATATAGCAAGTAACAAAATATCGCTGTTTGTTTACTCATCTTGTGAATTCTTGCTGAGAAAAAAAGAGCAACTCCTAATTCTATTAGGACAATAACTATATAACTTGCTCCACTCATTAAGTTGATGATAGCATTTTCATAGTTTGATAGTACCATACCAGTTGCAAAAGTAAGTAATAGTCCTGCAAATAACCAACCATATACTTTTGAATACAACTTTTCCATTTTATCCTCCTTCTTCTTTAGTATAGCATATTTAATTAGTATTTACCAATATGCTGATTTTGTTTTTCAAGAACCAAGATATACTTATCGCCATATTTTCTTTCTTTATACATATTATAATATTCACTATAAATAAATTTATCTGTACTACTACTTTCTAAAATAACAAGACCATCTTTAGTTAGTAAATCATTCTTTTCTATTAAGATAAGGGCTTCTTTAATATAATCTGTTTTATAAGGAGGATCAATAAAAATCAAATCATATTTATTAGGTGTTTCCCTTAAAAATTTACGAAAATCAATCAAGTAGACATTATCTACTTTTTCCTGCAAATTAGCTAAATTATTTTTAATAGTTTTAATAGCTATTTTATTAGAATCAATAAAAGTACAACTATTGGCTCCTTCACTCAATGCTTCCAAACCTAAATTACCACTACCTGCAAAAAGGTCAAGACAGTTACTATCTTTAATATGGTTTTGTATCATAGCAAACAATGATTCTTTTACTCTATCCATAGTTGGTCTAGTACCATCTATATCATAACCAATAACATTTCTTCCTTTATATTTACCACTAATTATCTTCATCTTTTATTTCTCCTAAATATTTATTACAAGATAATATCAAAAAATTAAGTCGATTCTCTAGTTGCTTATATCTTTGATATTTTTCATCACTATATATTTCCTTTCTTAGTTCTTTATTATAAGTATTATGGTATTTATCTATTTTAGCAACTAGTTCTTCATCTTCATATATATCAGTAAGAGCTTCTTTAATCTCAAATTTTATTTTTGAATCATCCAACATGTCAATTAATTCATAATAAGTTTCTATCATTTATTAATCACTTCCGTCATTATTATAACAAATCCTTAATCAAGAGAAAACTATCTTTTTATCTTTAAATCATTCCGATAACAGAAGCTACCACTATCAGCACTTTTTAAAAAGCCATTATAACTTGCCAAGGTATGTTCTAGTTTCTCTGGTTCATGCTTCCTAACATACTTTACTCTTTTCTTTATTTTTCGTTTAGTTTTACCATTTATCAACATTAATAATCTTTTATTTTTTAAAACAAAACGATAGCCAAGAAAACAAAAGCCATGATGAATTTCTACTATTTGCGTTTTCTTATTGAGTTTTAATTTTACTTCCTCTAACTTCTTTTCTATTTCCTTTAAACAGAATTTTAGATATTCTCTATCTTCATGAAATAAAATAAAATCATCCATATATCTAACATAAGACTTTATTCTTAACTTTTCTTTTATAAAATGGTCTAAATCATTCAAGTAATAAACAGCTAATATCTGACTAGTCATATTACCTATTGGTAGTCCTTTTCCTTTTTGATAAAGTGGTATTGATTCAAGAGACTTAATATGACTTTCACAATCTCTAATACCTAGTTTTTTAACTCTTTCAATTTCACTTTCTACTGATTTTTTAATTTCTTCATTAACATAATTATAATTAGTACTAATAATTATTTCTTTTACCATATTAAATATACGTTCATCTTTAATAAGCTTAGTTAGCTTATCAAGAAGTATTTCTTGGTCTATTGAATAAAAGTATTTTGATATATCACATTTAAGTACATATATTTTATCATGATTTTCTTTCATTTTATTAATGTACTTTTTCACATAATATATTCCTTTACTTGAACCCATAAGTGGTCTTGTAGCTACATTCATTGGTAACAAGATTGGGTCGATTAAAGGAAAAAGAAAATAGGTACTAACTAAATGGTTAACTACTTTATCAGGCATTGTTTCACTCATAATTAAACGATATTTCGGTTCTTTAATTATAAAAATATGGTATCTTTGATGATGATAGTTTTCGTTTTTTAAAGTATTATAAATTGACATAATATTGCAAGAAAAAAATAGTTCAAATATGAAAATCTTATTCTTGTGTTTAGTATTTTTGCGAACGGTGTTATAAACATTAGTAAGATTTTCTATCGTAACTACTTCTTCATAACTAAGTGCTTTGCTTTTCACTCCTAATCACCCCATAAGAAATTTTTCTGATTTCAATTAAAAAATTACTAACTGACTCGTACTTCTTATGGCTAATAATTTTTTTCTTATAACTAACATGCATATAATAATCGAGCATAGAAATTTGAATAACTAGTGCTTTTAGATATTTAAGTTTAATTCTATTAGTATCCTCGATTCGGTAAGAAAAAATATTTTCAATTATCAAATACATAGTTTTTTCGATATTTTGTTTTAATATCACTTCATTTTTAGGATAGTTAATTAATTGTTTGTTAATATAATCAATTGTTTTTTCACTATTAGATAAAAGTCTAAAACTATCATTGGAGTCCATCGATAAACTCCTTAATTTTATTATAATTTTCAGAACTATTAGAGATTAACATTTCAATTCTTTTCATTAATAATTCATGGGAACATTTGCTGTAATAACTTTTCTGAGCAATAGCTGATATATCTTTATATAGATTATCATCACTCATATAACTAGTTATTTCTTCATTTTCTACGATGTAAAAAGAAATATTCTTATCACGTAAATTTTTTGTTACTTTAGTAAGTGCTGCTACTGGGAATCCTAATTTTTCATTATTAATTTGGTATGAAAAAAGATAATTCATAGTTATAGCATCAAATCCAAAAGTAACATAAAAACTGCCTACTTTTAAGAGAACTATTTCTTCTTGATGTTGTTTTTTCAACTCTTCATACTTTTCTTTTACTTTCATTTTACTCCTATAATAGTTATGCCAAAGATTAATCTTGTTTCCAATCTTTAGATTATGAGTTATATCATTACTTCCTCTAGTTACCAACCTTAATCAATAACATACGGTTAGATTAGCAATAATTATACTAATTCGTAGTAGGAATCTGGACGGGCCCCGAAGGAATTCGTGACGTTGTTCCAATGATTCAGACTGCCTGAAGGATTCACGTTCCAAACGTTCGCATTAGAGTTGTTAGACTCAAAGTTAGACGGAGACAGCGAAGTTCTAAGCTCTGAACGCAACACAAACCTGAAAGGTCCGTTAGTAGATTAACCTCACTTACTATATTTTTTCAATGTATCAATATTTTCTCAAATAATAATATTAGCTAAGAAAAGTATACATTATTTTTTCTGGCATATAGTTTTTAAAGTAGATTTTAGTTAAATTGCAAGAATTACTAATTTACCTATATATGATGTTAGTTTTATTTTATAGATAAACGGATACTTACATGTCATATGACAGATATTTTTAAGTAAAACTATGCATGACACAAATTATTTTTCACTACTAGCTCCTATGGTATTTAATTATCTTTAGTAGTTAAATTTAACTGTAATAAACAACTATATATATTATTATCAGTCTTTTTCATAATCCGTACGAGGTGTCATTACCTCTGTTTCTTTCCGTTAGTATCTATTAGTGTCAAATAATAGATATATTACTCCGCTATAAGTTTTATATTTTGAGTTATTTTCTTAATTTATATTAGTATTCAAATAATACAAAAATAAATTTCTTTCTATATCTTTTAATAATAGTAAAAAGTATTTTAAAAATTATAGATAAAGTCATTACTCAAAACAAAATTACCATATTTTACCATAGATTTCCCCTCATCATCCATAATAATGGTAACATATCGTTTGAGAATTTTCAATATTTATTCTCAAGTATGAATATATTTATACAAGAAAAAAGCAAAAACTTTTTTAATAATTTTTACTTTTGTTATTGTTATGCCAAAGATTAATCTTGTTTCCAATCTTACAGATTATGAGTTGGCTCATTACTTCCTCTAGTTATTAACCTTAATCAATAACATACGGTTAGATTAGCAATGATTATACTAATTTGTAGTAGGAATCTGGACGGGCCCCGAAGGAATTATTGACGTTGTTTCCGTTATTCAAGCTGCCTGAAGGATTCACGTTCCAAACATTTGCATTAGAGTTGTTTGAACTGAAGTTAGACGGAGACAGCAAACTTCTAAAAAATAATACTAGAAGGAAAAAACCGTTATTAGACTAACCTTATTTATATTCTTTTAATGTACCAATATTTTCTTGAATAGTTAACACCAGTCAAAAAAAGTATACATCATATTTCTTGGCATAGTATTTAAAAACTACTTTGTCTTAATTATGGTTATGCCAAAGATTAATCTTGTTTCCAATCTTACAGATTATGAGTTATCTCATTACTTCCTCTAGTTACCAACCTTAATCAATAACATACGGTTTAGATTAGCAATAATTGTACTAACTTGTAGTAGGAATCTGGACGGGCCCCGAAGGAATTCGTGACGTTATTCCAGTTAATCAGACCGCCCGAAGGAAGGACGTTCCAAACGTTCGCATTAGAGTTGTTTGAATCAAAGTTAGACGGAGACAGCAAACTTCTAAAAACTAATGCTAGAAAAAGTCTAAAACCGTTATTAGATTAACCTTTATCATTTTCTTTTAATGTACCAATATTTTTTTAAATAATTAGTTTAGCTAAAAAACGTATACATTATTTTTTTTGGCATAACATAGGAAAAATAATACTCCTTTATTTTTTTAAATGCAAGCGATTTTATATTTTAAAAATAAACAATTATAGCTTGTGTCAAAGATTAATCTTGTTTCCAATCTTACAGATTATGAGTTAGCTCATTACTTCCTCTAGTTATTAACCTTAATCAATAACATACGGTTTAGATTAGCAATGATTATACTAATTTGTAGTAGGAATCTGGACGGGCCCCGAAGGAATTTGTTACATCACGATTATTCAGGCTGCCTGAAGAAAACACGCTCCAAATATCTATTAGAGAATAATTAGAATTGAAATAAAACGGAGACAGCAACATCTTTAATACTTAGAATCTCGCATTAGATTAACCTTGTTATTATTGCAATGTACCAATATTTTCTTAGCAATAATTATTAACTGAGAAAAGTATACATTATTTTTTTTGACACTTTTGATAGAAAAATTATATTTTTATTTAAAATTAATATGCCAAAGATTAATCTTGTTTCCAATCTTTTAGATTATGAGTTAGCTCATTACTTCCTCTAGTTATTAACCTTAATCAATAACATACGGTTTAGATTAGCAATGATTATACTAATTTGTAGTAGGAATCTGGACGGGCCCCGAAG
>OLQO01000543.1_pt1 | contig 30770 bp, 33 predicted proteins | sample 1672281 | NCBI WGS metagenome assembly OLQO01 (sample SAMEA3136667, study PRJEB25190) | human gut metagenome | biome: human gut; feature: human-associated habitat; material: faeces | place: Austria | collected 2013
CCTTGATACATACTAACACCTACTTCCTATTATCATTTATCAGTATTCTTGACATTTTAATGATATCATAATATTTGACATTTAACAATAAGAAGATTTTTCCTATTTTTCGAAAGAAAAAACATACAACTAAATTGTGTATGCTTTATATAATAATTTGTTGAAATAAATTATTGAATTGTTCTAGTTCATCATTAGAAACTGGTAGTATTGTATCACCTGTTAAGACTCCTAGATAAGTATCTTCTTCAATTTTATCAGGTTCCGTAAAGTAACTATATATTATATATTTTTTATCAACACTATCTACTTCTACTAATGGGTATATTACCTTTTCTTCACCATTAGTACTCACTACTATTTTATCTTGTTTTTCCATATTTTCTGTGATACTCCTTACTAGCTTCTTGCTCTATTTTTAGGCTTCTTACTTCGCTATGTTCTTTACCATCCCAGTCTTCAAGATAATCTTTTAACTTCTCATTATCAATTTCTAGGACATTATCATTTATATATCCTTCTTTATATATATCATATAAAAAGTCTGCTTTTCTTAACTCTACACTAGCTTTTTTCTCCCCAACTAAAGGAATACTAGTAAGTAAATCAATACTTTCTCCTGCTTCTGTTAAATAATGCTTGTCATCTTCCATAGTTTTTATATATAAATCAGCAATTTCATAATCATTGTTATTAATATTAACAGTACCAGTTTTATAAAATTGTTCAAATAAAGGATCAAACTGCTCTCCAGCTATTTTCTTTGAACTTTCTGCAAATAAATTAGCATAGTTATTGAATGGGTCATCAATTTTTTTAGGTGTTTTATTAGCCAAGCCAAGACATAGTGAAGTAATAACTATTCCCGAAGTTAGAAAAACTCTTTTACCCTTACTTATACTCTTTATTGATAATTTTTCTTCAGTATTTTTTAACATAACTACTCCTATTCTAATATATTTTTCATATATTCATATAAATTATTTACACCATATCCATCAATCTTTATTTCTTTTAATGCTGCTGGATTATTATAATAAAGCATTGTAGATTCAGCAAAACACTCAGAAGGACTTTCATGTCCATATTCTCTGATATGTTCAAATTCACTATCATTTTTATTAATTTGATTAAAAACATCAGCATATTCTTCTGTACCAAGAGAAAACTGCTTGTCTGACCCTATTGAGTGATCATAAGAGTGTCCTAATTCATGAGAATATGCTTCCACTTGAAAATGGTAATTTTCACCACTAGTGTCAGCGTACGACATATCAATATTGATATCTTTGCTACCATTATTATAGAAAGCTGCCCAACTACTATCTTCAATTTCTTTGTGATCATAATCAGTATATTCCAAAGTAAATTTATTTATTGGAGCAACTGCTAGCTTTTTAAAATTATCACCATATTTATCTGTTTCGCCCATAATATCTCTATGATATTGGGCTGTTAAATAATAGTAATGATCTCTTTCATCCTCATTCATATTTTTGAGATAGAAAATTCCTAAAGCCTTAGAGTATGCTACTTTTGCTATTGGAGCTATTACTTTAATACCATATTTATTATAATATTCAAAATATTCAGTATTAGCTGGTAACATTTTACCATTATGTAACTGAATACTTACATTACCATTTCTAAGAACTGCCGTAGTATTAAGGTAAGCATAATTAAGTTCTTTATCTGCTTTCATCACTTCATTAGCACACTTGATTTTATCTAAAATATTCATTTTTGAATATGGTTTCTTAGAAGTAATAAGGCCTGTCCTCAAGCAATTTTCAATATTAGAAATATAAATAGCTATTATCATTAAAGAATTATCCATATTTTTCATTTGACTAATTAACTCTTGTACACTAGTTTGTAATCTATCAGTTTCATTCATAATACTAGTACTATTACTAACTATCTCATTAGCCCCCTTAATACTAAATCTATCATAATAATACTTAGTATAGTCTTCTTGTACTTCACTTCTGTTAGAGCCTGCTACTCTTGCCCCGTCATATCCTGCTAAAATACTTGCATTAGAACAAAGAATATGTTCTTTTTCTTCAAGGCTTTGTAAATTCTGACCATAAGAGCTGACCAAAAAACCGAGTTCATTTACAAGCGCCGTTGCTTCTTTTTCACTTATTACACTCATTTTTTACTCCTTTGATGATAAACTGTACTTTCAAGTACTGTTACTTTAGTATAACTAACATCTTGAGACATTTGTTCTTGGAAAAGAGACTTAAGTCTTGAGGTATCTAAACTATCAGCAATAGCATCAGCTTTACCAATACTATTCGCCCCTCCAACAGTATCCCACACGAGCTTTAAGCCATCTAAATTTTCCTGAACTGAACTAATAGAAGACTCGGCAGCACTAACAGAATCTAAATTTTTCTTTTCATTATTTATATGGTCAACTAAATATTTAACTGTTTCTTCACTAACTTCCCCATTTTGCATTTATCTATCATCCTTATCTATGTATCATCTATAACTATATTAACAGTTTTATTAAAATCTGTAAAGTTACTCTTATACAAAATAACTGATAATTACTCAGCAGTGGATAGTGTTTTAATAATAAAATAGAATTAATAGAAAAACTGTTAACTGTTCCTTAAAATATTTTCAATCTATGTATTATTTTTCTTGTATTGGTGTTTTACTTCTTACCGTTATGGATGATAACTTTGCCAAAAATACTAGGACTTATAATAACGTTAAAATAGGAATTCATACTTATGCTAATGGAAAAAAATCTAGAATCAAATCTTTATTTAATGCAGGTTTAACCCTATTTCATCGAGCTTTTATGTCGTTAAAATATGTCAAAATTGATTTTAGATTTATTTTGTACGACGCCTGAGATTTTTAAAATTTTATCTTTCAAAAAACTCCATATTGCTATGGAGTGCGTTGTTGTGCTATAAAACGCAGTCTTTATTATGTAGTTGTACTGAATGTTACATCTGTCAAAAAAATCAAGTACAGGTATTACTTTTGCTATTATAAAAGGCAGTTACTATAAGGTTTTTGAAAAAACTGTCCAGTTATAAGCTTTATTCTCTTCTTATTTATCAACAGCTGCCTCCTTTCGGTCTCCACCCTCACTGTCGGCGTCTTAGTACCTCCCTATCTTATCCCAGAATGAATGGTGAAGTTGTAGTTCCTGATCCTGATATCACCTTAATTGTGGATTTTAGATGTACGACTGGGCGGGTCGCACGAGTACTAGCAACACCAATGCTGCCGACAAAGCCACGATTATCGACATAGAAAACAAAATTAGATTTATCGGCACGCGGACTCATTGTCCATTGTACATTGGATGTATTTAAAAGCCAGTCATTGTTTTTACAATCATTATAACTACTATCTTCCCAATTGTTTAATTCTTTTGCCATACAACTCGCTCTATTTTTACTACTTCCTCCACTTGTCGCATATCCATAATCACTTGGGTACATTAGTCCTACTTTCCCTGTCCAATTCGTACTTCTTCTACTATATACTGTTGTTCCTCTTTCATAGCTATAAAAATGTGATGCTAATCCATTTGACGAACTAGTATAATTTGAAGTTCCTCCTAGGTACCACTTTGCATCTCCTATCATTGCTTTCGCCGTGTTTGTTAGACCTGTAGAAGTAAAATCAACGTTTGAAGCACTTGTACTATTATTATAGTAACTTCCTGTTGTTCTATTATAATATGTTCCACTATTCAATAATGTATTTAACTGAGCTGTTTTCCACTCATTTGTATAAGAACCACTTGATGTATAATCCCATGAATAATTTCCTATTGATCCATTTCTAATGATTTTCATTCTTTTTTCTATTTTTCCTGTTCCATCATCTACATCAAATACTCCGATGATTCTCCATAACTCATCATTAAATTTTACATAGTTATTGGGATTCTTTCCTATATATCTATAATCTGTTGTTGCTGCTAGTTGTTTTGTTGCTTCATGAGGAAATGCCCACATTTGGTTCTTTTGATCTGCTGTTGCAGTAGCATAATCTAATGTTTCTGGATTTGCTTTTGCTATTAGAGTTGTTGCTCCTGTAGTTGTTGTATCTCCTCCTGTTGATTTTATTCCTGTTTTACCATAAACATTTACTTTTACTGTAAATGATAGACCTCCTCCATCTCCTTGGGGATTATAGCTTTCATCTACATACATTCTTAATCTATATTTAGTTGAAAAACTTTTATTTGTTGTACCTGTTGCTAGACTCATCATATTGTTTGGTCTTCCTGTAGTTTGATTGGCACTTGTTTCATTCTTATATGTTTTTGGTGCCATTACTTCTGTTTCTGTTCCATCACTATTTATACTTGTTAAGTATAACCTTATATGACTTCCATCTATCTTCCTAGTAGCTGTTGTTACATCTTCTGCTGCTATCTCCCAATTAATGTTTTCACTTCCCTTTACTGTACCTGATACTGTAAAGTCAAAGTATTCTCCTTTTGCTAATCTTTTCTTTCCTGTTGCATCAGTAGTCGGTAATGCATTACTCATATTGATAGTATTAGTATTTTCTATATAACTCATAGTTAATACTCCTGTTGTTATAGTATTTTCCTTTTGACCTATACCAGCATAAGTAAATGCTGCATAACTAATCCCTACTATTGCTATTACTAATAATAGTGCTAGTATTAATGATGTTGTTATTTTCTTTTTATCCTTCATTTTATTTTTACCTCTCTACAATTATCCTAACATTAATAATTAAATTACACAATATCATTTATAACTTGCTTTACAGTATTATCAAAATTATTAAAATCTGTCTGATACCAAGTAACTGGTAATTGATTGTTAAAGAAAGTATATTGTCTTTTAGCATAATGTCTAGAGTTTTGTTTTATCTTATTTATTACTTCTTCTAAACTACATTCACTATTAAAATAAGGAATAAACTCTTTATACCCTATTGCTGTTTTTAAAGCTTTAGAAGTAGTAAATTTATCTTTTAAAGAACTTACTTCTTCTACTAAGCCCTCTTCTATCATTATATCTACTCTTTTATTAATCCTATCATATAGTGTTTCTCTATCAGTAGTAAGTCCTATTATCTTAGCATTATATAATAACTTATCACCATTATTATCTATTTCTTCATTATTTTCTAATTTTACTAACTCCCTTACTAATCTTCTTTTATTATTACTATCTTTAGGTATATAGTTATACTTACTTATTCTATTTAATAACTCTTTTATTGATAAGTCATCATAGTTAGTAATATTTTCTTCTTTATTAAATCTATAATCATATAAAGTAGCTTTTAAGTATAAACCTGTTCCTCCTACCATAATAATATTTTTCTTTTCTTTTAATAGTTTATCTATTAAACTTCTAGCTTCTTTTTGATAATCATAAACACTATAGTTAGTATCTATATCTACATAAGAAAGTAAATGATGTTTAACTCCATCCATTTCTATCTTAGTAACTTTAGCTGTCCCTATATCCATTTTTTCATAGACTTGCATCGCATCAAAGTTAATTATTTCTGCTTTATAGTGTTTTGCTAGAGCAATACTTAATGCCGTTTTGCCAACACCTGTTGGTCCAACAATTGCTATTATCATTTTATCACCTAATTCATTACTCTTTTAAAGAGTCTTTCTAATTCATAATTACTATATGTTATTATAGTTGGTCTTCCATGTGGACAAGTAAAAGGATTTTCACATGTTCTAATAGTATCTAAAAGATATGCTGCTTCATCTAGTGATATATAATCATTTGCTTTAATACTTAAACGACAAGCTAAGGTTGTTGCAGTTTTTTCAATAAATTTTTCTTTAGAGAACTCTCCTTTTTCAAGTAGAATAGAAATAATCTTTTCTATAGAATCTTTTTCTCTTCCTTTATAGATAAAGGTTGGATGTCTTCTAACTAGAAAGGTATGGTCACCAAATTCTTCTAAATAAACACCAATATCTTTTAAAACATCTAAATATTCTTTAATCTTTAGAAATTCATCTTTAGAGTATTCTAATTTAATTGGTACTAATAAATCTGTTGTATTTTTATCTTCTTTGCTTAATTCTTTCATAAATTTTTCATAGTTAATTCGTTCTGCTATAGCATGTTGATCAATCAAATACATACCCTCTTCATTTTCTGCTACAATAAAAGTCTTATGAATAATACCTATTGGATGCATCTTTTTAATACGATAGATTACTTCTTCATTGGATGTTGCTTCTTCTTCCTTAATTTCTTCTTTACTTTCATTTTCATTACTAAAATCAAATTTCACTTCTTCTATTTGCTTTTCAATAGGAGTAAAATCATCTTCATCAAAGATACTAGTTGGTTTTTCTAAAGGAAGAGCATCTTCTACTTCATAAATTGTTTCTCTTGTTCTAACAGTTGCATGAGGTATTAATAATATTTCTTTTAGTTTTGCTTCTATCAAACTAGTAACAAGTGTTAATAACTCATCTAACTTAGAAAATTTAATATCCATCTTTTGTGGATGAATATTTATATCTATTAAGATAGGATCTACTTCAATATTAAAAACAACAACTGGAAATTTATCTTTAGGAATATAAGTATGATAAGTATCTAGTATTGCTCTATTTAATGCTTGATTTTTAATTACTCTTCCATTAACTAATGTTGTCATAACATTTCTTGAAGTTTTAGCAACTTCAGGATAAGAAACATAACCATTAATAACATAGTCATCATTCTCTCCACTTATTTCAATCATCTTTTTAGCAACATCTATTCCATAAACATCATAAATAACTTTTAATAAGTTACCATCACCTGTTGTATTTAGTAACTCTTTATCGTTATTTTCTAATATAAATTTTATATTAGGATAAGATAAAGCCATTTTATTCATATAATCAATGATTAATGACAACTCTGTTGATAAACTTCTTAAATATTTCAAACGAACAGGAGTATTATAAAATAAATTTTTGACACTAATAGTAGTTCCTTTTTCTAAAGGATAACGTTCTTTTTTTATAAGAGTTCCACCTTCTAGATAAAGATAGGTACCTGTATCATTAACACTAGTTCTTAACTCTACTTTCGAAACAGATGCAATAGAAGGCAGAGCTTCACCTCTAAAACCTAAAGAAGCAATATGAAATAAGTCATTTAAGCTTTTTAATTTACTAGTTGCATGACGAGAGAAAGCAAGTAAGGCATCATCTTCATCCATTCCTACTCCATCATCTGCAACAGTTATTTCTAAAATACCAGAATCTCTCAAAGATACTTTAATTTTACTACTTTTAGCATCAATACTATTTTCAACTAATTCTTTAACAACATTCAAACATCTTTCAACTACTTCTCCTGCTGCTATCTTATTGGCTAAGTCATCATCCATGACCTTTATTTTACTCATTTTTAATCAACTCCATTTTAACTGCAACTACTACTTTTATATTTAGAACAGATAAGACATACTTTATAGTCTAAGTCCATATTGAAATCTACATCTCTATTTCTTTTTACAATAATATAACTACTACTATTACAATTAGCCGTTTTATCTTGTGGATCAGTTAAATTATCTAAATATCCTTCACTAGTTAACTTAGATGCCATTACTTTGTAACTACCACCTACATCAGGAATTAAACCAGTATTATATAGTAAGTAGTTAGTCGTTGAATCTTTAAGTGTTTCTTCAAATTCTTGATAAGTAGTATCTTTAGTATGATTTATAAACTTACTCATTGAAACAATTGCTAGTGTACTTAAAACTCCCATAATAGCAACAGTTGCTAACAATTCAATTAATGTAAACCCTTTTTTATTCTTCATTTTTTTCTCCTTCATCATTTTGTAATACATTATATAAATTTTTTGCTACATCCTTTGGTAAGATTTCTTCTAAAGATGTTAGTGATGCTTCTTTTATTTTCTTTAATGAACCATATTTTTTTAATAATTCCTTCTTACGAACTTCACCAATTCCTTCGACCATATCTAAGTAAGAAGCAAACAATCCTTGACTTCTTAAATTACGGTGATAAGTAATAGCAAAGCGATGAACTTCTTCTTGTATCTTTGCTAGATAGATAAACAAAGGACTATCTTTACTAACTTCTAAAGTATTTAAATTCTCATCAATAATCAAACTAGTTTTATGATGGTTATCTTTCTTCAAACCAATTATCTTAATTGAAAGATTTAAAGAAGCTAATACTTCTTTAGCAACACTTACTTGAGTTTCTCCTCCATCCATTACTATTAAATCAGGAAGATAATCGTTTTCCATAATTGCTTTGAAATATCGACGATAGATAACTTCTCGCATTGCTCCTAAATCATCTTTTGCTTCACTTTTAATTTTATACTTACGCCATCTATTCTTTAGGGGAATAAAGTCTTGATAAACAACCATTGCTCCTACATAGTAAGTACCAAATAGATGCGAGTTATCAAAACTTTCCATTACCGAAATATCTTTTCCTAAAAGTCTTGATAATTCCTTTAAAGCTTTCTGTTTTAAATCATCATCTCTTTTTTCTTTTTCAATTTCTTCCTTTAAGGAAATTGTAGCATTTTCAGTTGCTAAATCAAGTAGTTTTTTCAAATCTCCTCGTTGGGGAGTATTAACTTTTACTGTTAAATATTCACTTAATAAGTCTTTATCTATCTCCTTAGGAACAAGTATTTCTTTTGGTTTTAAGTTTTTTTCATAAAAGTTAATAATATATCGTAATAAATCTTCTGATGCATCACCAAATGATGATAATAGCTCATGACTTCTTCCAAATAAAAGGCCATCTCTTATAAAGAAAATAGTGATTGATAAATAGTTTTTTTCTTTCACAAAAGCAAATAAATCTAAATTATAATTCTTTTTAAGATCAATTTTTTGTTTTGTTAAAGTAATATTTATATCATCTAACATATTCTTAAGTTCTAAAGCACGTTCGAAATTTAACTTCTCACTAGCATTTTCCATTTCTATTTTAATCTTATTAATGATATCTTTATTATTACCATTTAAGAATTTCGTTATTTCTTCAGTCATTTCAAAGATAGTTTTAGGATCTACTTCTTTAATACAATAACCTAGACATTCGTGAATATGATAGTAAAGGCATTCTTTCTTTGGTAAATGTTCACACTTTCGTAATGGATAAAGGCGATTTAACATCAAAACAGTTTTTCTAGCAGCAACAACATTGGGATAAGGGCCAAACAGTTTATGATTACTTTTACTTCTAGCATTACGTACTACTTTAAGACGAGGATACTTTTCTTTGGTTAATTCAATATAGGGATAAGTTTTATCATCTTTTAAGAGTATATTATATTTAGGGTCATATTTTTTTATTAAAGTTATTTCTAGAATAAGAGATTCTAGTTCACTACTAGTAACGATATATTCAAAATCATCTATATCTTCCACTAACATTGCTGTTTTACCAGTAACTGTTCTCGTAAAGTAACTCTTAAGTCGTCTTTTTAAATTTTTAGCTTTCCCGACATAGATAATTACCCCATCTTTATTTTTCATTTGATAACTACCAGGTAATTCTGGTACCAAGGAAAGTTTCTCTCTAAAATCTTTCATACATATCACCAATTTCTATAGATACTATATCATATTTTTCAACTTTTACCAAAGATAGATTAAAAATTTGCAACTAAACAATTTAAATATCATTTTAAAAATTGTTCACTTAACTGAACAATTTCATTGACAATGCAAAAATTGTTCACTATAATCAATTTAGAGGTGATAAAATTGATTAAGCGAGAACACTATTTAAAAAGAATCCGTGGCTTTTACGATTCTGATTTAATCAAAATAATAACAGGTATTAGAAGATGTGGCAAATCAATTATTTTAGAACAAATAATGAATGAAATAAAGGAAAAAACAGATAATATGATCTATCTTAATTTCGAAGATGAAAGAATAATATCAAATATTTCTAATTGTGAACAGCTACTCGATTATGTTGATAATAATAGGAAATCTGGTTTATGCTATGTCTTTTTTGATGAAATTCAAGAAGTTACTGATTGGCAAAAAGCTTGTAAAACTTTAAGACTACACAATACTTCTGTTTTTATTACTGGATCAAATTCAAAAATTTTATCAAAAGAGTTTACAAAGGAATTCAGTGGAAGATATGTTTCATTTAGAATAAGACCATTTGTTTACAAAGAAATGCTTAATTACTCTAAAGAGACTGGCAATGATTATACTATAACTGACTATCTTATTTGGGGTGGTTTTCCAAAATTATTAGAATTTAGTAGCAAAGAAGATAGATTAATATATCTTAATGATATTTATAGTTCTATCGTCAACAAGGATTTAATCGTTAGATTTAACATTAAAAATACTGAGTTATTTAAAAAAATAACAAATTATATTTTAAGGTCTAATGCCAGAATTTCTTCAAGTAGAAATATTGAAAGTTATTTAAAAAGTGAACAAGTTGATGGTTCTATTAATACTATAATAAAATATGTATCTTATCTTGAGGAGGCATATATAATTGATAGAATTAAACCTTTATCTACTGCTACTAAAAAGGAATTAGCTTATTATTTTAAGATTTATGACTCTGATGTTGCTTTCAACTCTATACTATGTATTGATAATAGATATGATATAAGTCACAATCTAGAAAATATTGTTTATAATGAACTTATTTATATGGGATATGAAGTTAATGTCTTTAATAATAACAATAAAGAAATAGATTTCGTCGCTTTTAAAGATAATAAAAAATATTACATTCAAGTAGCATATAGTGTAGCAGAAGATAAAGCTTATGAAAGAGAATTTAGGGCTTTCAATAATATAGATAACAATTCGAAAAAGATATTAATCACGAATGATGAAATTGATTACTCAACTAGTGTTATTGAACATATTAAATTAAAAGACTTTCTCTTAATGAATTCTTTAGATGATTAAAAAAAACTACTAAGAATAGATCACTTAGTGGTTTTTATTTGAGATTGTAATTTTTCTTTATTAATTATCATTAAACTTCATAACTCAGCACTGCTACTTTAATTTTCCATTATCTGAAAATGATTTCCTGAATCTAAGTAAAGAATCCCTTTTTTACCTTCAAGCTGTGGCAAAACATCATTATAATAGTTAATCATTCTAAACTTAGTAAGTGTTAGATAAACACTATTACCATCATCCATATAAAGTAAAAATCTATCTTTATCAAAGTCATTAGGATCATAATAAAACTCACTAATACTACTTCTAACATTCTTCTTAACTTTTAAAAGATTTTTAAGTAAATCTTTATATTTATCTTTAGGTACATCATTTATTAATCTTGGTACAGAATAAGGAACTTCTTCCGTAGTTGTTACTTCTTTCATATTTTCTAACACCAATTTGCCAGTTGTTTCTTTCTTTAATAAAACTTTATGTTCTACTACTTCAATGGTTAAAACATGATAAAAACTCTTCCTTACTTTAATATTTTTAATAAACGGTATTTCTTCTAAATTCTTCTTTATTTTATAACTACTAGTCTTATAAAAACTTGGATAGTTAGTTAAACCTGCTTTATCAATTAATTGTTGATCCGTTACTATTTCATTTCCTTTAATTATTATATTTTTAATTCTAGCATCTAGAATAACATCTGTAACAAAAACAATAAGAGCAATTACTAGAATAAGTAAAAAAAAAGGTATTAATTTTAATCTTCTTCTTTTTTTTATCTTTGCCATAACTCTACTCCCAATTTACAAATTCTTGTTCTATCTTTAAGTCTACTCCATATTTATCAAGTACGGCATCATGTACAAACATAATTAAATCATGAATATCTTTAGCAGTGGCATTTTCTTTATTAACTACAAAGTTAGCATGCTTTAAACTGACTTCTGCTCCTCCTTTAGTTAAACCTTTTAACCCTAAGTCTTCAATCAACTTACCTGCAAACATTCCTTCAGGATTTCTAAAAACACTGCCTGCTGATGGATATTCAAGCGGTTGGGACTCTACTCTTCTTTCTCTTCTCTCTCTTACCACTTCTTCAATTTGTTTTCTATCACCTTTAGTAAGTTTCAACACTGCTTCCAAGCAAATATAGTCTTTATGTTTTTGAAGATATGAACTTCGATAATGAAAATCCATCTCAGCATTTGTTAAGGTAATAATCTTTAAATCATCTGTTAATACTGTTACATTGGTAGTGATATAACCCATATCACTTTTGTAAGCTCCAGCATTCATATAGATAGCACCACCAATACTACCAGGAATACCAGAAGCAAATTCTAAACCCGATAAACCTTTTTTCATTGCTTCTCTTGCTACTCGCATCAAAGAAGCTCCTGCTCCACAAATAACTTTATTTCTAACAAATTCTATCTTATCAAATTCATCTAGCTTGATTAGTACGCCATCATACAAGTCATCACTGAATAATAAGTTACTACCATTTCCTAATATTTTATATTTAATATTGTTAGCTTTAATCAATTTACATAACTCAACTAATTCTCTTCTACCTTTAGGATAGATAATTGCTCTGGCATTACCGCCAACTTTATAGGTTGTATATTTTGATAACGGAACATCATAAACAATTCTTCCTATTTCTCTTTCTTCCACTTCTTTAAAAAATGTATCCATTTATTTTTCATTCCTTACTAATTTTTCTACTTCTTTATAAATAGTTTCTGCACTATTTGGGCAAGAAAATTCTTGCAAATTTTCTCTCATTTCATTATACACTTCTTTTTGAAAACAGTCATCTATTAGTGGTAATAAAGTTGTTTTATCAAGGTCTTTTTCTTCTAATATTTTACATGCTTTTTTATCTTCTAGTGCTTTAGCATTTTTAAATTGATGATTATGTGTTACATAAGGACTTGGTATCATAATAGAAGGAAGTAAAAGAGCTGTTACTTCAGCGATAGTAGAAGCTCCACTTCTAGTAATTAATAAGTCAGCATCTTTCATATATTTAGCATCATAGAATGGTACTATTTTAACATTAGCTGGTGTTTTTACATCTTTATAATCATCATAATAACCTTTACCTGTTACTACTAAGACTTGATAATTTTTATTAGCAAAAGCTGGAATTAACTCTTTCATTTTTAAAGTCATTGTTAAAGAACCAAGGGAACCCATAACCAGAATAATAAACTTACTCTTATGATTAAATCCAAAATCTTCTCTTTCACCTTTTTCCATTAGAAGTATTTCTTCACTACGTGGATTTCCTGTATATATTGTTTTTGCTTTTGGAAAATATTTCTCGCTTTCTTTAAAAGAAATACAAATCTTATTAACAAACCTAGAAAGTAACTTATTAGAAACACCAGGAATAGAATTTTGCTCATGAATTAAGGTTTTAATGCCAAGACGGTTAGCAGCTACTAAAACAGGAGCAGTAATATAACCACCAACTCCAATAACTATATCTGGTTTAAATTTTTTTAATTCTGTTTCAGCTTTTTTTATTGCTTGTAGATAAATTTTTAAAACTGTTACATTTTTCCAAACCTGTTTTCTATTTAAACCTTTCATTGGAATAGCAATATAAGGAATTCCTCTTTCAGGAATAATATCTTTTTCCATTCTATCAGTGGTACCAAAATATAGAAACTCACTATTTTTATCATGACTTTTTATCTTATTGATAATTGCCAAAGCTGGAAAAATATGTCCACCTGTCCCTCCTGCTGTAATAGCTACTTTCATAAGTCATTCCTCCTATTTATTAAATTTATCTATTAATGATTCAAATTCTTCTTGAATCTCCTTTAGTCTTTCTTTAGTAGTAGCTTCAAATCTAGATGTTATATTAGGACCAGTATTACTAAATCTAACACTTGCCCAACCATCATTGAAAGTTACTCTAACCCCATCAATAGTATTAATATTATAATGCTTTTCTTTACAATATTCTATAACTTTTTTTACTACTTCTCTTTTTTTCTCATCAGTGGACTTATATTTTAACTCTGGAGTTGCTTCATAATGATTTATTCCTGTTAATAACTCTTCAATTGTTTTATCATTTCTTGATAATAGTTCAATAATTCTAAGTCCTGCATAAAGACCACTATCAAAACCTAAGAATCTATCTCTAAAGTAAACGTGTCCTGATAGTTCACCACCAAAAGGCATATCAAGTTCAGCTACTCTACTTCTTGTATAACTATTACCTGTACGATAGCAAACAGGAGTACCTCCTAGTTTTATAATTTCATCTTCTAATGATTTACTACATTTAACGTCATATAAGAAAGTTTTATTACTAACTTTATCAATTATATCTCTTATAATTAATATCATATAATAGTCGATTGGTAAGAATTTACCTTTATTAGTAATAACTCCTACTCTATCACCATCTCCATCAAAACTAACCCCAATATCTGCTCCAGTTTCTAAAACTTTTGCTTTTAATTGTTCTAAGTTAGCTTCAATTGATGGATCGGGATGATGATTAGGAAATGTTCCATCACTTTCACCATTAATAATGGTAAAGTCGATAGGAAACATACTATATAAGTCTTTTAATATAATTGAAGTTGTCCCATTTCCAGGATCTAAAATAGCTTTTATTCTTTTATTTCCAAAGTTAATTCCTTTCTTTATAGCATTAAAATACTCTTTCTTAACATTAATCTTTTTAATACTACCAACACCATCTAAAAAATCACCTTTTATTGTTTCTTCATAAAATTTTGCTATTTTTTCTCCTTTGGCATTCAAATAATCTTCAAAAGCAAACTTTAAACCATTATCTTCTTTCGGATTATGACTTGCTGTTATCATAATACCACAATCTATCTTTTCATAAATACAAGCATAATAGTACATTGGCGTAGTAGTTAATTCTAAATCTAAAATATTAATACCACTTTCAAGTAAACCTTTAGTTAAAGCGTTATGAATTCTTTCTGATGATAATCTATTATCATGACCAATTACACAAGTATCTTTTCCCATTTTTCTAATATGAGTAGCAAAACTTCTTGCAATAGTATAAACAACATCATCTGTTAAATCAGTATCTGCTATTCCTCTTATATCATATGCTCTAAATATTTCTTTATTGATTTCTTTTGTTATTTTCATCTTTTTAGCTCCTTCTAGTATAACTACACTTAAATTATATCATACTTTTCTAAGAGCTAGAAAGAAAAAGGCTTCTAATTGTTAGAGTCTTTTTATATTAATGGTTTAGCAAATAAGTCTATACTTAATTCTAATTGTTCTTTTTACATACTATTATTCCTTCTAACTGATTGATAATTATACTACCACGAACTAAGAAAAAAAGAAATATTATTTCTCATTAATATTTCTTGCTTCACTTAGTAATTGTTCTAAAGTATCTAAGTTGTATCCCCTTTGCTTAATGTATTTAATAACAACATCTAACTCACTAATATTATCTTTAGTTGGACTAATAGAAATAATTGAACCTTCTCTAATTTTACCTTTTAATGATAGATAGGGATTACTCTTAACTTGAATGGTAGGAATGATTGTATGCATTTTTTCTTTACTACATAACTCTAATATTTCTTTCTGGTCATAATTAGCAAGACAGTACTTTCCTCTTCTATTAGCAATCACTTGTAAAGTATCAAGAGCTTCTTCAAAGACTAATTTATCATAACTACCTTTATAGTTTAGAAGTTCTACTTCATTAAAATCTTCTAATAAACTAGTTATTAAAATATTATCTTCTTTAAGTAAAACTCCATCAACAAAGAAAGTTGCTCGCACATCATTTTCTTTCAAAATATCTTTTATTTTGGGCAGTAGTTCTTTATTACTGATTTCAAATACTAATGAAACATAATTAGTAAAACCATTACCACTAACGATATATTTATCATAATAATCATCTATTGATATAACTGGGTCACTTTCTCTAAAAGTCATCAACGATGAATTATATTCTCCATATTGTTTCATCTTAGTAAAACTTTTATCTAAATCAACTATTACTCCACTATAACCTGGGGTTAAGTAATCACCATTTACTTTAGCATCAACTGACTTTTTTTCTAAACTAGTTTTTTCTTTTTTTATTTTAATCATAATTGGATCACTATTTTCCATTAAAGATATAGCTTTATCAGTATAAAAGAAACTAGCTATCACCAAAAGACAAGCAAATAATATTTCTATTATCTTTTTCATAAGATATCAACCTCATTTAATATTATGAAAAAGAAGAAACTTCTATAACGAAATTTCTTCTTTCTTACTCACTAGGAGATGATAAATAATTATAACTAAAGGATTAATAATTGTTTTTACTAGAAGTTTATTAGTAAATATGGCAAGTGATACTAACTCTATTAAAGTCCAAGTTAGTAAATAACTAATATTTTCTTTTTTATGTTTATAAAGTAGTAAACTCAAAAGAACAGAAACAACTAAACTAATACCTAACCCTAATAAATAACTATATTTTAAGAAAATAGCAAAGAGTAAATAATCAATTACTTCTATAAAAAGCATTTTTCTATCTTTATTATACCAACTAATATGATTGGTATTATCAATGTAGTCAGTTATTATCTTTTGGAAGTTCACTTTATTAGATTGATACTTTTTAGGAGTAAACGTCTTAGCTTTCACCAAGACTTTATCTAGTTTTGAAAAATCTCTTAATGCTAATATATAACCTTCTTTTTCAAACTCATTAACAATTTGTTTTTGATGGTCATTAGTATGTTCTTTATATTTTGAAAGTCTTGGAGCAGCGATTACTTTTTTATTAAGTTCAAGAGCAGTTAAAATACTACCTACTCCACCATGAGTAATGATTAAAGAAGCTTTATTTATATAATCTTCAAATTCATCTTTAGAGATAGTATCAAACACTTCCATAACATTGCTTTTGTATTTGGTATATCCTGCTTGAACAACGACTTTTTCTTTGATATTACCATTTAGTATTTCTCTTTCCACTGCTTTCAATAATCTTTTAAAAGACTTATCTTGTGTTCCAAGTGTTACAAAAATCATTAGTAAATCCACCCCCCGTAAGTAGCATTCTCATATAATTTTAACATTGGACGCCACTGGACGATAAATAAATTAGCAATTTTAAACTTATAAAATAGACTTCCCGTTATTGTTTTCGTATTTATATTAGCGAAAGTTTCAATATAAATAACTTTACTTCCAAAAATTCGTGCAATAGAACACATTGGTCCTGCTGTATGTGCACCTGTTGTAATGACATAATCAGGATGATACTTAAAATAGTAAAATAAACTTAATAAACAATTGGCAAGTAATTTAAAAGGATAACTTAAAAGGTGGTCTTTAGTTCCATAGATTAAAAAGTCTATTCTTTTATATTTTTTTCTTAATTTCTTATTTGACTTTGTATTTTCTGTAATTAAACAAGAATTATATCTCGGAAATAAATTAGCTAGTTGTAATAATTCACTTAAATGTCCACCAGTACTTGCTATAAACATAACATTTTTCTTCATAGTTACCTCTTTATTTATTAATTATTTTTAACCATTGAGCAATTACTTTATCGCTACTATATTCTTTTACTTTGTTTCTGCCAGCACTTCCTAGTTCTTTGCGCTTTTCAGAGTCTTTTATTAAATCATTTATTTTATTAATCATCATTTTATTATTACGATGTCTAATTAAATAACCATCTCTTCCTGAAGTAATTATCTCCTTAGCCCCCTCTGCACTATCAAAAGCAATACAAGGAAGTCCATTACTCATCGCTTCTAGTAGAACTATACCAAAAGATTCTGTATAACTAGTCATAACATAGATTGATGACTTGTGCATTATGTTATTAATATAATCGCTATCTTGGAAACCATGAAGTGTAATAGAAGAAGTTAAATCATTATCTTTGATATATTTTTCTAACGTTTCTTTTTCTTTACCATCACCAATAATATCCAAAACCCAATCAGGATGTTTTTTTCTTACTTCTTTATATATTTCTAATAAAGATAGATATCCTTTTTCTTTTGCTAATCTTCCAACACTTACTATTCTTTTAGCTGTTAATGGACTTTTCGTCTTTGGAATATTTTCTAAAGTATTAGGTATATAAACACATTTAACTTTATATTCAAGTAGCTTTCTACGATAAAATTTTTGTAAATCTTTTGATACTAAAATGAAATAATCCAAATTCTTTGCACTAGTTACAACTTCAGTGGCATATTTCATATCATTGTGATGATGATTATGTTCCCAACCTATCTTTAAGACATTTTCTTTAGCATATAACCCTACTAATTCATTAAATATTGTTCTAGTAGAAATTATAACATCAGAATCTGTTTCTTTTACGTAGTTAATTACTTCCTTTCTTCTTAAATGTAGTATTTTAAAACTCTTAAAGCTTTCTTTAATAAACTTTATAGGTCTTAATCCATGAAGGGCTTCACGCCACTCTTTTTCATTACTTTTAACTCCTTTTTCTAGGAGGTATTTTACTTTTATTCTATCATCTAAAGGAAATACTGGCTTATCATACAATTCATAAACAGATGCTATTTCTACTTCGATATCGCTATTAGCAACTAACAAGTTAGCAAGTGTAGAAATTGATTTTTCGATTCCGCCATAACCTAGATGTAATGCTATTATTGATACTTTTTTCATCTTGTCACCTTCCTTACATCTATAGTATAAACTACTTTTTTTAAAAAGCAAAAGAAAAACTGATGAAATATCAGTTATTCTTAATTTTCTTTATGATTTTCTCTTTCAGCACGTTCTTGTTTTTTCTTATCACGGCAAGCTTTACAACGTTTAGGTTCATTAGTTAAACCTTTAGTTTGATAAAACTCTTGTTCACCAGCAGTAAAAACAAAATCTTGATGACAATCACAACAAGTAATTGTTTTATCTTTAAATTCCATAACTCTTCCTCCTTCTTTCAATAATTGGACTAGTATAGAAATCATTAATAATCCAAAAATTGAAAGGTCAATATAGAATTCTTATAATTTTTATAAACGTCCAGTGAATAATCTTCACAATATAAATTATACACTAGAAACTATTTTTATGCAATTGCTATACCAAACTTATAAGATTTTTGACAAAATCAGACGATTATGTTATAATACGTATCTTACCGATGGGAGTGGAAAGAATGAAAAAATATCTAAAAAAGCTAAAGACTTATGTGATTTATTTAGGAGTAGTAACAACAATGATAATAATGATTGTTGCTGTTGTTTACAAAAATCCAGATTTATTTACTTTTGCTAATCCTAATAATGAATTTTTTGAAGAAGAAATAGTAACTAGTCCTTTTATTAACTCTAGTAACGTTGAAGTTGTAGCTAATACTAATACAGGAACAAGCACTAGTAATAATGTCCAAGTAACTTCTAATAATACAGCTAATCAAACTTCCACTCCTACTTACGTAGCATTATCGACAGCAAGTGGTTACGTCTGGCCAACAGTTGGTGGTTATTACATTAGTCAAGGATATCGAGGAACTAGTCACGATGGAGTTGATATTGCTGGTTGTCCTTATAATTCTAGTATCTTTGCTGTTACTGATGGTGAAGTTGTTACTGTATCAAGAAAATGGGACAATGGTTTATATATTGTTATAAGACACGATAATGGTTACTATACAATGTATGCACACTTAGCTAGCGCTTCTGTTTCGGTTGGACAAAGAGTTAGTAAAGGTCAAGTTATTGGTGGTATGGGAAGAAGTGGTTTAGCAACTGGTGTCCACTTACACTTCTCACTTTGGAATAATTATCCTTATCGTGGTAGTAGTTTAAATCCATTCAGTTTATTCTAAAAAAAATAGGTGTTTGTTCTATGCACCTATTTTTTTTTAGAATAAACTATGGAAGAAAGGGGAAATTTTAATGAATAGTAAGTATCAATACCGTCCTAATTTCAACTACTTTAGAGATAGTGCTAATTACTATCGCCAAATTAGTGATAATAATGGCTTATTTTCTAGTACAGAGGGATTTATGATGGGAAATATGTTTAAAAATATTTATGTGCCTTATAAGGCTTATCGTCCTGCTAATCTTTCTGCTACTAATGAACAAAGTGATTTATTTTTAAGACTTAGTGAGGCGGAATTTGCGGCACATGACTTAAATCTTTATCTTGATTTACATCCTCAAGATGGTAATATGCTAGAAGTATTTAATCAATATCGAAAGGAAGCTAATAGTTTATTAGAAGAATATGAATCTAAATATGGACCTATCAATACTTCTAGTAATACTCTAGATAATAGTCCATTTAGCTGGGCAATTGATAGTTTTCCTTGGAATGAAGGAGGTATGTAAATGTGGCGTTATCAAAAGAAATTACAATATCCAATTAATATAACTAAGAAAGACTTAAAAATGGCTAAACTTCTAGTAACTCAATATGGTGGTAGTAATGGTGAACTAGGAGCTGCTCTTCGTTATTTAAATCAAAGATATACTATGCCTGATAATAAAGGGCAAGCCCTACTTACAGATATTGGAACTGAAGAACTTGCCCATATTGAAATGATTTCTACAATGGTTTATCAATTATTAAAAGATGCTACTATTGAAGAAATAAAGCAAGCAGGACTTGACCCACATTATGCAGAACACAAACTAGCTTTATATCCTACTAATGCTGACGGAGTTCCTTTTACAGTAGACTACTTTGCCACTACAGGCGATCCTTTAGCAGATTTAGCAGAAGATATGGCAGCTGAACAAAAAGCAAGAGCTGTTTATGAGAACTTAATTGATTTAACAAATGATCCTGATGTCATTGGTCCATTATTATTCTTAAGACAAAGGGAAGTTGTTCATTATAATTTATTTAAAGATTTATTTGATGAATATCAAAAAAAATATCAATAAAAAAGTGGTGAACTAAATCATCACTTTTTAGTTTTAATTAAATACTTCCATAAGAAGTGGAACAACGTGTTTCTTTCTTGAAACAACATCTGGTAAATAAGTACCTTCTTCCATTTCTTTTCGATAAGCAAGTTCCATTAAATCTTTAGCTTTTCTATTATAAATTACATAAGACCCATTTAGAATGATATCAGTTATATAAAGTGCAACAAGTGAATAATTATTAGCTTCTGCTACTTCATCTAGTGTATCTAAATACTTATCTATATTCTTTTTAATATCATCAAAATTAGTAGTAAAGAATTGCCCTATTCCCATTGTTTTATCATTTACAGTATATAATTTAAAGTCATTATATAAAACATCTTCTTCACTCATTCCTTCTAGTGATGTACCTGCTCTAATCATATTAAGACCATATTCTTTATAATCAACTTCTGCTATAGAAGATAGATAATGAACTGCTTCTACATCTATAGAAGTTGCTGTTGGACTTTTTAATATTAAGGTATCAGATAAGATTCCTGATAACATCATTCCAGCCATTTCTTTAGTTATTTCAATATTCTTTTCTTTATATAGTAAATAGATAATAGTATTAGTTGAACCAACAGCCATATTTCTAAAGTTTACTGGACTAGAAGTGGTAATTGATCCTAAGTTATGGTGATCAAATATTTCTTTAATTTCTGCTTCCTCTAATCCCTCAGCACTTTGAACTTTCTCATTATGATCTACTAATATAACTTTCTTAGGATGCTTAGCTTCTAAATCAGTTATTCTTAAAAGGCCTAAACATTTACCTGTCTTACCATTAATAACTGGATAATTAGTATGTCTTAATTTCTTATTAATCTCTAAGATATCATCAACATAAGTATTTTCATCAAAAGTTACAGCATCATTAGTAGTACGAGTCATATTACCAATGTAGTTCGCTAAACTAATAAGTCTTGATACATGGTAAGTATCATAACTACTTCTAATAATATTAACTTTATTCTTCTTAGCAATTTCTAAGTGCTCATCTTTTATCTCACCATTACCTGTTAAGATAATCATCTTAACACCATTTTCTACAGCATACTCGATAACACTATGACGATCACCTACTATTAAGATATCAGTATTTTCTAGTTTTACAGTATTAAGAAAAGTAGTACTACGATAAGATGCAGCTAATAAGTTACCCTCAATCTCTTCATCAAACTTTAATACTTCTTCAGCCTTTAATACTTCTAATAAATTATTATAGGATGTTCTAAGTAAATTAATTTTATCATTAATAAAGTGATGTGCTAAATCTTTAATAGTTACAATACCAAGTAACTTTTCTTTACTATCTACTACTGGTACACCAGTTAATCCTTGATTTAACATATAAAGATAACTATCATAAATAGATTTATATTCATCTAAGAAATAATGTTTATGATAATCAACATCTTTTAGTTGTAATTTTACATCATTTAAGTATTTTGGCATCTTAACTTTGAAATAATCAAGAGCATAAGCTGTTTCTTTATTAACATTTCCTAGAATACAAGCCTCTGTATTTTCTCCTAATTGTTTTTTTAAATAAGACAAACTAATAGCACTACACACTGAATCAGTGTCTGGTTTTCTATGGCCAAATATATATGTTTTTTCCATCTAACTCCCTCATTTCTGTTTAAGATTATATAATAAGAGACGCTTTTTGTCAAAAACAAGTGTTCAATTTTTAATATTTATCATTATTTTCTCTATACGCTTAAAATTATATCAGTTTTTTTGACATTTTTTTGTTGCTTTTCCTCTCATTATGCGCTATACTAATTCCCAGGAAATGTTATGTGTTATTCCATTTTATACGTCATTGTGGGCGAGAATGATTATTGTTAAAAAACCTTTATAAAATATAATAATTGTGGAAGTTCTAGTAGTATAATTTGCGGACTGTTGTAGTTTGTTTTCGGAGGACACAAAAAATCAGTAAGTTTCCTTACTGAATAATAGCGTTTCCTTTTTATTTTGGATTAATCGTTATTTTTTAAAATATATGTATAAGAGTCTTTACACATATCTTCTAAAGTTTTTGAAGGAGAAAACCCTAGTTCTTCCTTAGCTTTAGTATTATCAGCATAACAAGCAGCTATATCTCCTGCTCTTCTACCTACTATTTTGTAGTTAACTTTAACATTGTTAACTTTTTCAAAAGTTTTAACTAAATCTAAAACACTATATCCTTCACCAGTACCTAAGTTATATATGCTTAGGTCTTTTGCTTTTTCTAAAGCTAAAACATGTCCTTTTGCTAGGTCAACAACATGAATATAATCTCTTACACCAGTTCCATCTTTAGTATCATAATCATCTCCAAAGACACTTAAGCATTCTAATTTACCAGTTGCTACTCTAACAATATAAGGCATAAGATTGTTTGGTATACCATTTGGACTTTCGCCTAAAAGACCAGTCTCTTCATTACCAATCGGATTAAAATATCTTAATATGGTAATAGACATATCAGGATTTGCTTTATAAATGTCTTTTAACATCATTTCTATCATTAATTTAGTTGTTCCATATGGATTAGTCGTTGATAAAGGAAAACTCTCTTTAATTGGCAATTCTTTGGGTGTTCCATAAACAGTAGCACTTGATGAGAAAATAAATTTTTTGCAATTATATTTTTGCATTACTTCAAGTAGATAAAGAGTTGATATTAAGTTATTTTCATAGTACATAAGTGGCTTTTGAACACTCTCTCCTACGGCTTTATAACCAGCAAAATGAATTACTGCTTCAATATGTTCTTTACTAAATATTTCTTCTAATAAACTCTTATTGCAAACATCTCCTTCATATAGTTTTACCTCTTTACCTGTAAGCTTTTTTATCTTTGTTATAACATCTTTTTTACTGTTACTAAAATTATCAATGATTACTACTTCATAATTATTATTTAATAATTCACAAACAGTATGGCTACCAATATAGCCACAACCTCCTGTTACTAATACTTTCATTTTTTCACTCCTACTCATTATAATACATATTTTTGTGAAGAAAAAAGAGCATTACGCTCTTGATACATATTTTCCATCTTTAGTTCCAATAAGAATTTCTTCATCTTGTTTAATAAATAATGGAACTTGTACTACCATACCAGTTTCAAGAGTTGCATTCTTCATAGCAGATGAAGAAGTATTACCTTTAACGGCATCTTCTGTTGCTACTATTTTCATAACAATTTTGTCTGGTAAGTTCATACCTAGCATTTCTCCTTCAAAGAAAATGATTTCTACTTCTAAGTTTTCTTTTAAGAATTTTGCATCATCACCAATTGTACTCTTATCAAGTTCAATTTGTTCATAATCTTGCATATTCATAAAGTAATAAGTATCTCCCATACTATAAAGGAATTGCATAGGTTTTTTAGAAATATGAGCTGTTTCTACCTTAACGCCAGCATTGAAAGTCTTTTCAGCAATAGCACCAGTTCTTAAATTTTTAAGTTTAGCTTTTACAATAGCTGCACCTTTACCTGGTTTTACATGTTGACTATCAAGTACCATATAGATATTACCATCAGCTTGGATAGTAATTCCATTTTTTAAATCATTGGAATTAATCATATCTTATATCCTCCTTCTAGTTATTACTTCTTTTCTTTGTGTTCAGTATGACGTCCACATTTTGCACAATATTTATTAATGTCTAGACGATCAGTTGTATTTTTAACGTTTTTAGGTGTACGATAATTTTCTTCTTTACAAACTGTACATACTAGTGTTTTCTTTTGTCTGTTTCCTACTTTTGCCATGACACTACCTCCTTGTTTCTTTAAAATTATATCAGAAAAAACCCTATTGGTAAAGGCTTTTACTTATTTAATTCCTTTAATCTTTCAATAGTTCTTCTCATTTCAAGATCATATTGAACCATACCTAGACCACCAAATTCTTTTAAGAATTCATCTTCTTCCATTTGATATTTACTAGCTAGTTCTTTAGCTTCTTTCTTAGCATCATCTAAACTAACTTCAATCTTCTCTAATTTAGTAATTTCTTCTAGCATTAAACGATAAAGTACGTTTTGATAAGCTTCATCTTTTAATTGAGATCTTAAGTCTTCTTCTTTTTGACCTGTTATTTGATAATATAAATCTAAGCTTAAGCCTTGCATCATCATTGATTGTTCAGCACGTTTTAAAAGACGAGTAGTCTCTTCAGTTACCATTCCTTCTGGAATATCAACTTCTACATTCTTAGCTACCTCACCTAATAATTTATCAATATAAATATTTTCATTTTCCATTTCTTTTTGAGCTAGAATGTTCTTTCTTATTTCTTCTTTAAGACTTGCTTCGTTATTAACACCCTCTAAAGCTAAATCATCAAAGAAATCTTGATCAAGTTCTCTTTTTTCTTTTGTCTTTATTTCATGAACTTTTACTTTAAAAGTTGCTTCTTGTCCTTTTAAAGAATCTTCATGATAATCTTCTGGGAAAGTAACTTTAATTTTCCTTTCTTCTTCTTTTTTCATTCCAACTAATTGTTCTTCAAAACCAGGAATAAATGTTCCACTTCCAATTTGTAATGGATGATTTTCACCCTTTCCTCCTTCGAAAGCTTCACTTCCTAAAAATCCTTCATAATCAATAGTTACTAAATCACCAGTTTCAACAGAACCATCTTCTTTAATTACTAATTCTGCATATTTATCTAGTAATTTTTTAACTTCGTCTTCTACTTCCTCATCAGTAACTTCAGCTTTTTCTTCTTTAACTCCTAAACCTTTATAGTTTTTAACTGTTACTTCAGGACGAGAAGTGATAACAAATTTAAATGTTACATGATTTTCATCTATTTCTGTTAATTCAACTTCTGCAGGTATAACTGGTACTACTTTAGATTCTTCGATTGCCTTAGTATAAGCAGCTTGTAATACATTATCAGCAGCTCCATCAAATAATGTCTCAATACCTACTTTTTTATCATAGATATTTCTTGGACATTTTCCTTTTCTAAAACCATCAACGGTTACATTTTTTACTTTTTTCTTAAAGCTTTCATCTAAAGCCTTTTTCCAATCTTCACCTTCAATGTTGATTGTTATTTCATGAATATTATTGTTTTTCTTTGCCATACTCTTTCCTCCAATAGGCTTATTATACCTTATTTATTAATTTGTTTCAACAACTTTTAATTCTTATTTGTCGTTTTTTAATATTAGCATTGCATCACCGAAAGAGAAAAAACGGTATCTTTCTTCTACAGCATGCTTATATGCTTTTAAAATAAACTCTTTAGTAGCAATAGCAGATACTAACATTAATAGAGTTGATTTTGGTAAGTGAAAATTAGTAATTAATCCATCAATAGAATCAACTGTCTTTGATGGATATAAGAACAAGGTTGTAAAACCACTATCTTCTTTAAATGTTCCAAATTTCTCATAAATTGTTTCAAGGGTTCTAGTAGAAGTTGTTCCAACCGCTATTATTCTTCCCCCACTACTTCTTGTGTTATTTAAAATCTCTGCCGTCTTCTTATCCATTGTATAATACTCTGAATGCATTTTATGATCTTCAATAATGTCTTCTGTAACTGGGCGGAAAGTACCAAGTCCAACATGTAAGGTTACATAAGCAATATTAACACCCATTTCTTTTACTTTGGTTAACAATTCTTTAGTAAAATGTAACCCAGCAGTTGGAGCAGCAGCACTTCCTACTTCTTTAGCATAAACCGTTTGATATCTTGATTGATCTTTTAAACTTTCATGAATATAAGGTGGTAGAGGCATTGTTCCAAGTTTATCTAACACTTCGTAAAATATTCCGTCGTAACTAAACTCTACTACTCTAATTCCTTCTTCACCTATTTCTTTACAAGTAGCTACTAAAAGGCCACCACCAAAAGATATCCTATCACCAACATGAATTCTCTTAGCAGGTTTAGTAAGACATTCCCAAGTATCACCTTCAATATTTTTAAGCAACAATAATTCAATAACTGCTTTGGTGACTTCTTTTTCGCCAATCAATCTAGCAGGTAAGACTTTTGTATTGTTTAAAACTAAAGTATCTCCTTTTTTTAGATATGTTAATATATCTGTAAAATGCTTATCTTTTATTGTTTTTTCTTTGCAATCTAACACCATTAGTCTTGAACTATCACGTTTTTCTAGTGGTGTTTGTGCTATTAAATCTTTATCTAAATCATAATCAAACTCATCTAATCTCATCTAAATCATCCCCCCAAATAAGTTATTTTGGTAACTGATATGTAACTGTTCGTAGGCTTTTGGTGTAACACACCTTCCTCTAGTCGTTCTTTTTAAATAGCCTTCCTGTAATAAATAAGGTTCCATCACATCTTCAATAGTTGATACTTCTTCTCCAATACTACTAGCTAAGGCTTCAATTCCAACTGGTCCCCCATTAAATCTTTCAATAATTGCTTTTAGTAATTGATGATCAGCTTCGTCAAGACCGCCTTTATCAACTTTTAGTTTTTCTAAAGCTTTCTGCATCTCTTCTAAATCAATTATCTTTTTTTTATCCACTAGGGCAAAATCTCTTACTCTTTTAAATAAACGATTAGCAATTCTTGGTGTTCCTCTACTTCTTTTAGCAAGTTCTAAGGCAGCATCATCTGCTATATTCATCTTTAAAACACGACTGGTCCTTTTAATTATTTGCATCAGTTCCTCATCAGTATAAAATTTCAGTTTAGAAACAATTCCAAATCTATCTCTTAAAGGACTCGATAAATCACCTGCTCTTGTGGTTGCTCCTACTAAGGTAAAAGGTGGTAAGTCGATTTTTATATTACGAGAATTTCCGTCACTACCAATAATTATATCAAGAGTAAAGTCTTCCATAGCAGGATAAAGTATTTCTTCGATATATCTTGGCATACGATGTATCTCGTCAATAAATAAGACATCACCTGATTCTAAGGTTGATAAGATAGCAGCTAAATCGCCACTTTTTTCAATAGAAGGGCCACTAGCTGTTTTAATATTAACTCCTAATTCTTTAGCAATAATATAAGCAAGAGTCGTTTTACCAAGGCCTGGTGGTCCATATAATAGGACATGGTCTAAAACTTCATTTCGCATTTTAGCTGCTTCGATAAAAACATGAATATTTTCTTTGACTTCGCTTTGACCAATATATTCATCAAGAATTAATGGACGAATACTACTTTCTAGTACTTCATCATTTTCTTGTTCTTCACTACTTACTACTCTTTCTTCCACCTGGAGCCACCTCACTTTCGTTTTATTTTAGGAATAAACTTAGGGCTTGTTTAATTTGATTTTCAATTGTTTCACTACTATCTACCTTAGCTAAAACTGTTTTTATTTCTTTTTCTTTATAACCAAGTCCTAATAAAGCATCATGAACTTCTAGTAAAGTGTTACTATCAGTCCTTTCCTCACCCACTAAATCTTCTAACTTACCCTTTAGGTCAAGTACTATCTGCTTGGCAAGTTTATCACCTATTTTTGGAAATTTTTTAAGATACAAAATATTTTCTCTTTCAATTGCATCTTTTATTCCCCCTAAACTTCCAGTAGCAAGAATAGGTAGGGCCATTTTTGGTCCTAGTCCTTTAACACTAATTAGTTTTAAGAATAGTTCTTTCTCATTTTTTTCCTTAAAACCAAACAGTAAATGCTCATCTTCTTTTATTTGTTGATAAAGATAAACTTTATATTCTTTTCCTTCTACAAAAGAAAAAGGATTGGGTGTATATATAAAGTACCCAATGTTGTTTGTTTCTAAGATAATGGCATTAGAAACTATCTCTTTAATTGTCCCAATCATATAGTCATACATAGTAACACCTAGTTTTCCTTAATATTACAATAAACACTTTGTACATCATCGATATCTTCTAAAAGTTCATAAAGCTTTTCGACTTTCTCACGAGTTTCTTCATCAACGTCTACTTCATTTTGTGCTACATAAGTAACTTCTGAAGTTAAAAATTCAGCTACTCCCATATTAGCAAGAGCATCTTTCACTTTGATAAAGTCTTCTGGTTTAGTAGTAATCATATAACTTTCATCAAGTTTTTCCATATCAAGTGCTCCAGCGTCAAGTGCCGTCATCATTACTTCATCTTCATCATATTCATTAGGAATTTCAATTAAACCAACACGGTCAAATAAATAACTAACAGAACCATCTGTTCCTAAGTTACCACCATGTTTTGTGAATGTACTTCTTACAAATGATGCTGTTCTATTTCTATTATCAGTTAAACAATCTACCATAAAAGCTGTTCCACTTGGTCCATATCCTTCATAACGAACTGTTTCATAATGTTCGTTTTCACCAGCACCTTTAGCTTTATCAATAGCTTTTTGAATATTATCTTTTGGCATATTAGCAGCTTTAGCTTTTTCAACTACTAATCTTAAACTTGGATTAGCATCAGGGTCTGGAGTCCCACTCTTAGCAGCTACATAAAGTTCCTTTGCCAATTTTTGAAATACTTTTCCTCTAGCAGCATCTATTAATCCTTTTTTACGATGAATAGTTGCCCATTTAGAATGTCCACTCATTTATCTCACTCCTCTTTTCTTTAATATGATATCATATTTTTCTATTCTTTAAAAGAAAAAGAAGAACTAATTTTTCTTCTTTAACTCATAATCGGTAACATAGCCAAGATTGTTTCTAACTACCTTTTTAACTTCTACTACTTCCTTAGGAACTAATTTTTCATATTGATAAGAAATTATATTATTATCATCAAAATAAAGATTAATCTCTCCATTAGTGATAGTTTTATTTGATTTATTAACCACTTTAAATTTAATATTAGTACTTCTTCCTGTACCATTATCAATAACTAAATTAGAAACGCATATACCTTGAAGGCATTTTTCTCTTTTTATATTTATAGTAGTATTTTCCATATAATTATTAACAACTTGTTTTTTATTAAGATAGATACCAACTAATATAGAAATAATACCAACTATTAACATAATTATCCCTAAAACTTTTATTCTTTTCATAGTTTTTTTCTCCTATTAACTACAACTCGTTCCATCTATTCTACATTGAATATTAGCAACATTACCTGCCATATCATATAAACTACAATTTATGTGCGTTTTCTTATCAGTACAGAAATTTTCCTGTTGTTTTTTTACTGATTCGCTATTAGGTGTACGAACAGGATGCATTACGTTAGATGCAGTATCAGTTATACAATCTGTTTTATAAAATTCTGAAGTATCATCAAAATTTGTCAAATGATAGCGATAACCAAATGTGTAAGTTGTGTTTTCAGGACAATAAGATCCTCTGTACTTAACAAATCTTTCTACTTGAGCATAAGGTGGCGTACTATCATATTTTACTTTTATGCTACAAGTACTTTTTCCTTTTGGATTTTTTACATAACCTGTAATCGTATGTTTACCATCACTACTTATTTTGGTAGTTTTCTCACCACTTTGACCATTTATTCCATAGTCTGTAATACTTTCACCATTTGTCTTTAATGTAGCTTTAACGGTTCCGCCTTTATACCAACCATTATTACCTTTTGTTCCACCAGAAAGGGTAATTGAACAAGTTGCTTTAGCTGTTGCTGTACAACCACTAGTCGAAGAACAAGAACTTCCACCACTTGATTTGTCTTTAGATGAACATCTTTGTCCAGTTGATGAGTCATAAGCAAATTGATTATAAGTACCTTTTCCACAAGAATTACTACAGGTTGTTCCATCACGATAGTTAACATTTGTACAAGATGTAGTTGGTGTACTACAACCACTAGTTGAAGAACAATAACTTCCACCACTTGATTTATCTTTAGAATAACATCTTTGATCTGTGTAATAATCATAAGCTAGTTGATTATA
>OLQO01000550.1_pt1 | contig 30642 bp, 35 predicted proteins | sample 1672281 | NCBI WGS metagenome assembly OLQO01 (sample SAMEA3136667, study PRJEB25190) | human gut metagenome | biome: human gut; feature: human-associated habitat; material: faeces | place: Austria | collected 2013
CCATAAGCTTCCTCCGTTACATCTAATTATCCTATTTATTTTATATCACATAATCTCTTTTTTCTCAACAAATACTTCTATATTTTTACAAAAAATAGAAGTATTCCTACTTCCATTTTTGTTTGACTTATTTTTTTATTTTTACTAGTCTCTTACTCATGTATTTCCAACTGTTTTTTACTTGTTCTTCCATTCTTCCTAAATCACCATATTCCTTTTTGGATCTATCTACATAAGTTAAGAAATTACCTTTCTTTATATCTTTTGTTCTTTTTCCTAAATAAGAATACTGCTTATATAGTTTTTTTCGTCCTATGTTATTTCCTGTTTTTACTGTCCATCTATTTATTGTGTTTATTCTAGCGTACATCTTTCTATAATATTTTGCTACTGTTTTTTCTCTTATTTTCACGCACTCTCCATTATATGAAAATCCAAGATAATTAATAATAGTATTTTCTTTTAAAACTTTATTTTTTAATATATCCACACTAGTAATACTGTCTTGTCTTTTTATAAAACAACTTGTTTTTTCTGGGCTCATTATTAAATTAGGAATTTTATCCTTTATATTCATAATCTTATTATACAATTCTTTTACACCAGCTATATTAGGAATTATTATAATAATATCATCCGAATATCTTCTATAAATTCCATTATTTGATGTTACTATGTCATTTACCAATTTATCGAATTTTATCATATATATATTTGACATAACTGAACTAATAGCAGAACCTTGAACCATTCCATATGATTCTTTATTAACATGAACTTTCCCCTGTTTAAATTTTCTAAACTGTTCTATATCAAATAACCTTTCTTTATGTAATTTAGTTAGTTCTTTATGTTTTAAATGTAATTCATTTAGTATATCATTATACTCAATATAAGAATATTTAGTTATGCTCTTAAATATTTTATAATAATCATTTGGTAATGTATCAACTTTTAATATTTCTTTTAATCTATCCTTTAAATATTGATGATTTAAACTATCAAAAAAATTAGTAAAATCTGAAACTATAATAAATGCATTTTCTTGCTTATTTAAAAATTTAAAAACATCTCTTGAAAAATGTATATTGTTCTTATTTAAATTTGTTCTGTAAGCAATAACTGCTTGGTTTATTCCTAATTGTTTTGCATATTTATTGTATTTTTTTGATAATATATCATTATAATACTCATAAATATATCTATCTATATGTGAAGAGTATCTTATATCTCTTGATTTTGGTATTATTTCTTCACCATTAAACTTATTTCTTCCTTCTTTATAATAAATAAATGGATAAAAAGCATGTCTTTCTATCCATTTTGGATTTCTTATACTATTTAAATATTTCCAGTACTCTGGCTTCCTACTATCGAAATGAGTATAGTTTTTATTTTTATAAATTTTTCTTTTTTTTATATTTTCTCCTTTTCAAGGCCTACCAATCGGAACGCAGAAATCCTTATAGATTGGCAGACCTGAAGTGTTCCTAACATATTTCTATGTTATCTGCTGCTCTCCAATACCAAAGAAATAATATGGTATAATATAATGGAGGTTAGATATATGAACAAATCAAGTTCGTTAATTGATATATTCATAATCTATGCAATTGAAATACTATGTAATATCAATATTGACATAATTATCAATATAAATATTAATATAATACTTGACATTGCAGTAATTTAAATCTCCTATAACTATTTTTATAGGACAAGCATATTATACATTAAAATTCTCTTTATTTCAATAATTTTACCAAAAAATTACAGTTTGTTTACGTTTTATCTTTCATGTTTTCTCTCTTTCCTTTTTTGTTTTTCTTTTTTATTTAATTCTTCTTCAGTTTTTCGTATTTGTTCCTTTATCTTCGGCACATCATCGTAGAATTCACCATACAACCTAATCTCTTTTCTAACCCTTGTTAAAGTAGCAGTAACATCAATTATTTCTTTAGTAACCCTATCTTTTTTAATTCCACTATCTAACTTTTGTCTCTTATAATACAGTCTATTCCTAATATTCAAAATTTTCTGCAATTCTTCCTGTTTCTGTTCTTTAATATTATCAACATCACTCATAGTCTCAATCTTATACTTACATAGGAATCTAATTCTTTCCGAATACTCATCCATCTTTTTACATCTGCTCTCATTTCAGGAGTCAATTTATATTGTATATTCTTTTTGCTATATAACTTTAGCAAATATTTATAATAGTAATACAATGCCACAATCCCTTTTGGTCTATATTTATTTTTTACTTTATTTCTAGTTGTAAAATGTCTATTTTTCACTAGCATATATGGAAGTATTTTTTCTGATTTTATATAATCAATTCTTCTTTTGATATTTTCCAATGAATACTCTTCTCCAAACTCTCTTTCGACTCTTATATTTCTTTTGTATGGTTCTCTTCTCACACTTAATTTATCTGCTCTATAGCAATAATTATATCCCATTGATACTAACATCTGTTGAAATTGTTTTAAAGTATATGAATGTTTTATAGCATAATCTATATCTTCTTTTGCAAATTTATAATAATCGGAATCTCTCATAGATTTCTTATAAAAATTTTCAAAATTGATTCCTGATTTACAAGTCTTTTCTGTTAAAACACTTAAACCATATTCTTCACATATTTCATCTGATGTTTTTCTTAGCAATGCTGTATTCGTTAAATTGCTATAATACTTTTTTCCATCTTTAAATGAAACCGAATTGATTACAAAATGATTATGAAGATGTTCTGTATTTAAGTGTGTAGATACAACAACTTGAAATCTATCTCCCCACATTTCATTTGCAAGTTTTACTCCAATTTCATGTGCTATTCCTGGAGTAACTTCTCCTTCATTAAATGATTGATAAGCATGAAATGCTAATATGCCATTTTCTTTTCCATATATTGTTTTTACAAATTGCATTTGCTTAACTGCATCTTTCACTTCACAATTTATTCCTGTAGTATAAAATTGTTTTTCTGTTTTATCTGGATTAGTTGTATAAGTCATTACTTGTCTAATACTATCAAACTCATCCATTCCATATTCGCTATAATTATTTTTTGTCTTTTCTTCCTTTGTTGCATAGTTAATTACATGATCTAATCTCTTTTGTACTTTCCATATTTTTGTTGTTGCCATTTGCTCTCTCCTCTCATTTAAAAAGGGGATTGGGGAATTTTCCCATTTAGAATTTCGAGCTGACGAAATTCATTGCTTGTTAGGACAACAATATACTCTTTTTTAGTACTAAAATTATTACTTTTTTTCTATCAAATGCACTATATATTTTTAAAAATACTTGGACTTTTTTTATCAAAATCCAAGTACTTTTCCTCTTATTTTTTATTATAAAATATTTAATTTATAATAATTTTTTCTACAAGATTTCAAACCTTCTTCATCATTTATATCACTTTTTACGTCTTGATTTTCGTCTTCTAATTTAAATATTTTATTTAATTTTCTTAATAAAATTTCTTGTTTTGTATCTCTTATTAAGCATGGAACTTTGTTATATCCTAGTGCTTATGCTGCTAATAATCTTATTCCACCATCTAGAATATAATACCCATTTTCCTTTTGAATAACTTCAAATGGTTTCTTAATTCCTTCATTTTTTATTACCTCCATATATCTACAAACTTTTTTTAAATTTCTGCTACATATTGCATTTGCTTTAACTCCTTTTATATCTTTTATTTCTATTTCTCTATATTCTTTATAAACTTTCATATTATCAATTCCTTTCTTTTTTTCTATTTACTTTTTTTAATTTCTGTATTAAAATATAGTTACAATCATTTAAGTTAGCATTTAGTTTGGTCGCTTGTGCTAGCTTTTTCTTTTATATTTTTTAGTGTTATTCCATAACACATTTGATACAATTTTGATATTATTGCATCTACTAATTGTTCATCTTGACTCTGACTAAATCTTTCTATTAATCCCTGCTTATCAAATCTTGTTGTAATGATTATTGGTAATCTATTCTCATTTCTATTTTGAATAATTGTATATAGTTTTTCTAATGCCCACTGACTTATTTTTTCTGTTCCAAGATCATCAATTATCATCATGTCTACATTTGAATATAGCTCTATTAATTCATTTTCTGACTTTGTATTATCTCTAAATGTTTCTTTTATCATGTCTAGTAAAGTCGTTAGTCTTCCCATTAATACAATCTTATCATTTTCAATTAATTTGTTAGCAATTGATGCTGCTAAATGTGTTTTTCCAAGTCCTGACTCGCCTGTTATTATCAGTCCTTTAGTTTGTATTTTTGTTATACATTTGCTTGTATAATCTTTAGCAACTTTTACTGCTATTTCATTGTCAGAATTAATATTAAAATTTTCAAAGTTCAGATTTTGAAATTTTCTTTCATTATAGTTCTGTTTGTATAGCTTGTTTATACCATCCCTAAAATGTTTTCTTTTCTGAATTTCATATTCTTGCCCGTCTTTCCTTTTCCAATAATCTTGTGCTTTATTACAATCACATCTTTCGTATTTAATTGAATCTGGAGAAATATTAGCATATAAATAATCAAGTCCTATTGGTCTTAATTCTTTGCCACAAAATTCACATTTTTTGAACTCTTTGTGAATAACTTCATCATATTTTGTATTGTCTAAAACCATTCTCATTCTCCTCTCTTATATTTTCTTCTTTTCTTATTCTTAATTCTTTTGTATTCTTTTCTTCTCCGTTACTTAACGTTTGAATAACGTTACTTTTTTCTTTTTCACTTTTTAATTTTTCACGATATCTTTTTTGTCTTTCTCTATTTTGCATTTGATATTTTTCATAGTTTTCAATACTTTGATACTTGTCCCAATTTTTTATTAGAAATGTTTCCCCTTCTTTTATTAACATTTCTAATTCTAGAAATTTATTTAGAATTTTTTCTATTTTTTTCTTAGATTTTCCCATAATCTTTGAAAAATTTTCTATTGTCATAGGATTATTACCTCCTATTTCTAACCTTCCTTTGTTATTACATTCAACTGCTAATGCAATTAACTGTATCCATACTCTAAAATAAGTATCACCATCAGTTAATTTTAAAATCAACTGAATTTTCCTGTTTGAAAATATATTGGTTTCTGTTTTAAACCATGGTAATTCATACATATCCTCCTTTACTCACTTTCCTTGTTAGTTAGTAACTAACTGATTCTTTTTCTTTTCTATTTAGATATTCTTCTAATGCTTGAACTCTAAATAGAAATTTTCCACCAACTTTTGAGCATGGTATTTGTTTTCTTCTTACTAATTGATTAATCAACCAATAAGATATTCCTAAATACTCTGCTGCTTCTTTCATTGTTAGTGTTGTTCTTTGTACTTTTTGTAGTTCCATTAAATCATCTCCTTTTTTTTAGAATTTTATTGACATCTGTTTTGTAATATAGTATATTGTTGTTAACGATGTTCTGGTTGAATTATAATTGTTAACTTGTAAAAAATCAAGATTTCTTGTTTGTTTTTGATATCACTTTGAATTTCAACTTAAGCATTTAAAATTGTTAACGAGGTGAAAATATTGATATTTCCGTTTTTCTTACTTGACTTTACAGATAAAGAAGAAAATATAACTACGAATTTTTTTAAGATTGAATCATTTACTTATAAACCTAATACAATGCAAAATTTTCAACCTGTATTAACTAGTGATAGATTTAAAACAAAAGAAGAATATTATTCTTATCTTTCTAAGAACAATATTCATAATATTGAAAATCGTTATGTACAAGAAACACATACCTTTAAAAATCCTATTGGGGATTTTCTGTTTAATTTTTTAAATGTAACTTCTATTGATAGTATTTTTTTAAAAAAATTGGTATTTAAATATGGAGCAGCTACTTTGAATGAGCCTATAGGAAAACACTTTACTGATGATTTTAATTTGTTTTATGAAGATTCTCGCGCTAGTAAGCAGGATGATAGTATTGATATAGATTATTTTGATTCACATTTAAATATTGGTATTAAAGAAGTCAGAAGATCTTATATTAATTTACACAAAACATTAAAAAACATTATTAATTTTTCTTATAATATTAATGAAGAAAAGTACCTAAATGGATTAACTCCTTCTCAAAGATATTATATATTTATTCGTACATATGAATCAAATGAATATTTGGGTTTGTTTAATTATTTAAGCGATGTAAGTCTTAATCAAGAATTTGATTTTTTAGAATATGATAAATCAATAAAAAGTTCTAACTTTAAAACTCCACAATCTCTAGCAAAATATATAAAGAATGAATGTAAAAAAAATCAAAACTTTCATATTAAGAGTTACTTGTATTCTTTTAATTCTCTTGTGAGTGCATACTACTTTTGTGTTTTATATTTTATAGAAAATAATATACCTATAAAAATATGTAAAAATTGTGGAAAATATTTTATTCCAGAAAATAGAATTTCCTCTGTTTACTGTAACAGAATATTTGAAAATAATAAAACATGTAGAGAAGTTGGTGCAATTAATGCATATAATGAAAAACTTAAAAAGGATGAAGTCAATTTGTTATACAGAAGAACTCTATCAGCAAAAAAAATGTTAGCTAATAGAAATCCAGACATTCCAATATATTTAGAGAAATACGAAAAATGGAAAAAAGAAGCTAATAAATTTAAACAAGATATAAAAAATGGTACAAAAACAGAAGAAGAATTTAAACAATGGATAGAAGAAACTAAGAAGAAATAATATATTTTTTTATTCTGAAAGGAGCTTTATAATTATGAGTATAATTAACACTTTTGATAATAAAACAAAAGAAATTCTAAGCCCCCAAAATTTAATAGATAAAATAGAAAATTTTCCAGAAGTTGCTATTTTAATTTTTAAAGAAAGATTCTTCAATTATTTACAAGAAGAATATGGAATGAAAATTATAGGTCATGTTAATGCTGGTTTATTTATTCCTATTTACAAGTTAAATTTTCATGGAAAAGAATTTACAATAACAAGAACTACTATAGGTGGTGCTGGTACTGCTGGAACAGCTGAAGAACTGATCGCGATGGGTGCTAAAAAAATATTAATATATGGAACTTGTGGTACTTTAGATAAAGATATTTTAAAGGGACATTTTATAGTCCCAACTGCTGCTTATAGAGACGAAGGTACTAGCTATCATTATGTTGAACCTAGTGACTATATTGAAGTAAAAACTTCAAATAAACTTTGTTCAATTTTTGACGAATTAAATATTCCATATATAAAAGGCAAAACATGGACAACTGATGCTATTTATAGAGAAACTGTAGGAAACATGAAAAAAAGAAAAGAAGATGGTTGTATTGTTGTTGAAATGGAATGTGCTTCAATAATGGCTGTTAGTCAATTTAGAAATATTCCAATATATCAATTCTTATATGGTGATGATACATTAGATGGTACTGAATGGGATAGAAGAAAAATTGATGATAGCTCAAAAGAACTTATGGAAAGAAATATATTAGATTTAGGATTTAAAATTGCTGAAAAATTATAGGAGGTAATTTATGCTAGGTAATCCAATTGATTATGATAAAAAATATATTGATAATTCTCCTTTATGGGGTAAATCAATATTAGACAATGATATAAAAAGATATTTAAAGTTGCTTAAAGGAAAAACCGTATTGGATTTAGGGATTGGCGAAGGTCAAAATTCAATTACCTTATCACAACTGGGATATAATGTAACTGGTGTTGATTGTTCTAAAAAAGCATTAGATATTTGTAAAAATAAATCTTCTAATATTAAATTAGTTGAAAGTGATATTAGAAATTTTAATATTGAACAAAAAAAATATGATTTTATTATGTCTAGATGTGCATTACATTTTTTACATAAAAATGATATATATAATATTATAAAAAACATCAAAAATAATTTAAAACAAAATGGATTAGTTTATATCTCTGTATTTTCAACAGATGATCCTAGCCTAAAATTTAAAATCAAAACTCCAGATTTTGATACTTTAGAAAATAATGTTTTTCATAAAGTTTCAGATAATACTTATTCAAGTTATTTTTCTAAAAAAGAAATATTAGAACTTTTTTCTGATTTTAATACTATTTTAATTTCTGATGAATATAGTATGGATTTAGGGCATGGAAATCCACATTATCATGGAATTATAAAATATATTGGTCAAAAAAACTAGTGGAGGCACTATGCTAAAAATATATAATATAAAAGAAAAACAAGAATTTTTAAGAGAAGTTGCTGAACTTACTCAAAAAGAATGGGGAAGTAAAACAAATTCAAAAGAAGAATTTGAAGAAAAGATAAATAAAAAAATTTCTAAAATTATTAATAACTTTAATAATCCTTTATATTGCAAATTAGTTTTATTAGATAATGATATTTTAATAGGCTTTATATCTATATTTCCAACTGATGGAGATGAAAGGAAAGATTTATCTCCATGGTATGCCACCATGTATGTAAAAGAAGAATTTAGAGGAAAAGGATATTCTAAAATACTTAATAATGCAATTCTAGAAGAAGCTAAAAGTCGAGGATTTGAGAAATTATATTTAAAGACAGATTTAATTAACTATTATGAAAAATTTGGTGCAATATTTTTAGGTACTTTAAATAACGGTGAAAAATTATATTATTTTTCAATCTAAAACTTAAAATTTGAGGGTGTTTATGTATATAAATAAAGGAAAACGCGATATTTTAATTTTTCCAAAGTTTAAAAATATTAATAAAATACAAGAATTAAGGAATAAATATGATCCGTTAGCCAATCTAATAGCACCACATATTACTATATCCTTTTTCAGATAATATGTCTAATGAAGAATTAATTAAAAAGTTAACTAATTTACTTAAAAACTTTAGACCTTTTACTATTGTATTTAAAGGAATATCTTTATCAGAAGACAATTATATATTTCTAAATTGTACGACTGGTTATCAAGAAATTATAAAACTGCATAATGAAATTTACAAACAAATACTACCATCACATTTTAAGAAATCTATCAAATATATTCCTCATATCACTTTAGGAGTAGCTAATAATATTAAAGGTTTAGGTTCATTTGATTATGAATTTAAAACAATAGTTGATGAGATTTCAATTGAATTAATTGGAGAACATGAAGAGTCAATCATAATAAAAAATATAAAATTAGGAGGCAAATATGGACAAATTTAAAGAAATAAGACCAATAGCTTTAGGTCTTGCTATCAAAAACAATAAGCTACTAGTTTCAGAAGGTTTTGACAAAGTAAAAAACGAAACATTTTACAGATGTTTAGGTGGAGGTATCGAGTTTTTAGAAAAAGGTGAAGAAGCTTTAAAACGTGAGTTTTTGGAAGAAATCAATATTGATATTACAGTTAAAGATTTTTTAGGAATATCTGAAAACATATTTACATATCAAGGAAAAAAGGCTCATGAATTAATTTTATTTTATTCAATTGATATATCTGATGATAATTATCAAGAAGTATATAAAGTAATAGAGGATCATGGCGAAACTATTGCTAAATGGATAAATATTGAAGAGTTTAAAAACAAAAATAAAATTTTATACCCTGAAGAAGTATTTAAATATATATAAAAGCTTCTCCTTCTCCCTTTCATAGTTATGCACCCAAAATATAATTATAGAAATACTTATGATAGTAAATTAACTTTATTAAAAAGATATTCATATACAATATCTATATTCGAAAAAAGATTACAAGGAATGAAAAACTCAGAGAATCCATTTATAATGATGAATTCGATAAATAATTAGATAGAAATAAATAGGAGGAGAAATTATTTATGAAAGCTATTTGTTACACAAATACAAAAACTACATTACCTAATTGGGTTAAAACATTGCATGAATCTCAACCTTTTGGATTTGCATACGAAAATAATGGTTTTTTTATACATCTTTATGGAACTGATAAAGGTATACAGACTATTTCCCCTGGTTTAACAGTTGTAGAAAAAAAGCAAAATAATCAAACATTAAAAAATTGGGCAATTAAAACATTTGGTGCTACTAATATAAAAAAAATGAATAGTGATGTAGGTACTGTCAAAAAGTTAATATGGAGACCAGGTTTATACTACTATGATGAGTTAAAATCAGCACTTGATTATGATGAATTTGATAAAAAAAATTCTGAACAATCTCTAACTATATTATTACAAAAATTAAGTGAAATTCTATTGTTTATAGAACCATCTGTTAAAAGTAGCAAAACTTATAGCCATAAATTAAGAGAATTATTAATATTGTCTTGTACAGAATTTGAGAATCAAATAACTAGTATTTTAGAAAAACATAATATTGCTCCAATTGGAAGAAATTATAATACAAATGATTATGTAAAAGTAAACAATCTAGCATATTTGTATAACTATATTATAAGTTTTAAAAATTACTCTATATTTAACAATATAATTCCTTTTAAAAATTGGAACTCACAAAATCCTACCAAATCTTTAAAATGGTATGATTCTTATAATAAAACAAAACATAATAAAAATGTTTACTTTAATGAATCCACATTAGAAAATACAATTAATGCAATAGCTGCAAATATAATTATGTTTTGTGTAAAATTTGGACCATATTCTTTATACCATGATATGTCAGTTTTGTCTAGTTTAATTAACCAAATGTTACATATATCTTTTAATAAAGATTTAAAACAAACTTTTTATTTACCTTTAATTGAATTACCTACAGATACAAGTGAAGATTTATTTTGTTATGATTCTTATCAATGCAAACATAACAAACCTTGGTTATCTATTATATAATTATATGCATACTTCCTCCATAACTATGCCAGAAAGGAGGTGAAAAAGGTAATGGCTGGGAGTATTGAAAAAAGAGGAAAAGATAGTTACAGATTAGTATGTACAAATGGCTATGACTTAAGTGGAAATATAATTAAGCATACCAAAACAATACACGGAACTAAAAAAGATGCTCAAATAGAACTTGCTAAATTTGTTGCTGATGTTCAAAACGGTCTTGTAATTGAAGGAAAATCCCTTAAATTTTCTGAATTCACAGAAATATGGAAAAGAGATTATGGTTCAAAAGAACTTGCACCTTCAACATATAAAAGATATTGTAGAATGTTAGAAACAAGAATTCTTCCATACTTTGGACATTTCTATATTAACAAGATTAAACCTACAGATATTATGCAATTTTATGATTTGCTAAGTAAAGATACACAATTAGTTAGGAAGAAAGATAATAATGGTAAGAAAACAATAAAGGCTTTATCTGGTAAGACAATATTAGAGCATCATAGACTACTTCGTGCAATGCTACACAAAGCTATATATTGGCAATTGATTGTATCTAATCCTGCAGAAAGAGTTCAACCGCCTAAAGCAATGAAAACTAAAAGAAGATATTATGATGATGAACAATGTAAAATACTATTAGAAAATCTAACTGAACTTGGCGAAGAACAAATTAAATACAAAGTTGCAATCATCTTAACTATATTTACTGGTGTTAGACTTGGTGAACTTATTGGATTAGAGTGGCAAGATGTAGATTTTAAAACTGGTATAGTAAGTGTAAACCGTTCTAGTCAATATTTAGCAGACAAAGGAGTATTTACTAAAACACCAAAAACAGAAAGTTCTATTAGAGAAGTAGCAATTCCTGATTTCGTCGTTTCTTTGCTTGAAGAAAGTTATGGTATGATGAGCAAAAATCGTTCTACGGCGAATTATGGACGAATTCTAATAGGTTATTTGTACAAGCTGTCGGCAAACCTATGCACCCTTCTACAATTAGCAAATGGTTTGTAAAATATGTAGCACAAATAGGACTACCTGTAATTAACTTCCACGGATTAAGACACACAAATGCTACACTTTTAATATCACAAAATATTGATGTAGCAGTAGTAGCAGCAAGATTAGGACATGCACAAATTACAACAACATATAATTTCTATGTACATCCTATTATTTCTCATAATAGAATTGCAGGAAATGTATTACAAAACTTGTTACTACAAAAAAACTAGTCTAAAATCTTTTTTCAAATTTCACTAAAGTGATTTAAAAAGTCATTAAATTTTTCACGATAAAAAAGTAAAAGACTACTAAATATAAAATTAGGTTTCCCATAGTCTTTTACTGAAAATTTATTAGAAATATAAACGTTTTTTGAGGATTTCTTCCCCAACTTTTCCCCAATTCTACATAAAAATGCTGTTTTTAAGCGTTATTGTTAACTAATTGGAGAACATAAAAAATCGCTACAACCTTGATAGCTGTAACGATATAAGATTGGTTGCGGGGGATAGACTCGAACTATCGACCTTCGGGTTATGAGTCATCTTAAAATCCCATTTATCTTCCCAAAAAATTCTATATCATTTTTTATTCCCATGGCTATTTTTATATTTTCTATAGCCAAAATAACTCCCTCCGCCTAACACTCCTAGCATTATAACTCCGGTTAATGAACTTGAATCGTCTTTACGATTCGATATAGTATTATTTATAACATTATCCCTATTATATGATAATGTATTAATTAAAGTATTCCCTTGCTCTTTAGGTGATTTTATATTTATTTTTATTGTACTTGTTTTTCCATTAGAACTAATTGCAGTTACATCTACAGTACCATATTTTTTTGCAATAAGCTCTCCTGTTGCACTAATTGTCGCAATATTTTCATCACTTGATTCCCATACAATATTTTTATCGGTCGAATCCTCTGGTATTATTGTAGCAGTCAATTTTTTGCATTCTCCTTCTTTCATACTTGTTACATTTTCATTTATTTTAATATCCAATACCTCTATTGCAGTTGGTACCGTAGATTTTGTATTAGTATTTGAAGATGAAGAACTTGACATCCCACTTTTATTTAATTTCAACCCTGATGAATATGGGCAAACACCATCAGTATGTAAATGAGCAGGATGCCCACCACAATGGTAATGATAGCTTCCTAAGCCACTTTTATTTTTATTATCCCTATGTCCTCCATTTGAATCTGTTTTCCCAGAATGTGCATGTACACTGGTCACCATTGATATAATACCTAAAAAAATTAATAATATTGATATTATATTTCCATTGTTTTTCTTCATATATATTCCCCTTAGATATAATATCAATATTTTATTGAATAATTTGTCGAATATTGTAATAAAAATATATATTTCGACATTACCTTTATCACATACTTTATTTATTTTTTCTTTGCTATTACATTAAATATATGCCAATGCTTCATCTTTCCAAGTCCAGTAAGTCCATCTTTTTCAACTTCTTTAAATTCCACAATCTCAAAATTCCTAAACAATTCCATTACCTGGTCTTTTGTTAAAAAAGTCATTTTCTCTTTTGCAATTTTCCATTCATCCTTATCTCCCAAAAAGTTACCAACAAAATATCCATCTTTTAAAATGCTATGATTTATCTTAGCCCATAATTTTTTAAAATCATTTTTATTGCAGAAAGGAAGACTAAAATTAGCAACCACCAAATTACTATTTTCCAATTCAATGTCCTCAAATCTCTGCTTAAAAAATTCAAACTGTTCTAGTTCTTCTACCAATAATTTTGATACGATTCGTGTTTCAACATCTTCTCTATCTATTGCAAGTACATTCCAACCATTTCTTATTAAATATACCGTATCTCTTCCAGCACCACATCCAAGTTCAACTGCATTTCCTGGTTCAACATTTAATTCAATAAATTTTTTAACAGTATAATTAGGCATTTCATTTTCAGTATTATCATAATATTTTTCTATATTCTTATTAGTTTTTTTCCTTAAAATCTTTTCCAATTCTATTTCCGCTTTTTTCACAAAATAATCATCTGTATAAACTGGTATTCCCATTTTATTAACTTTTTGAATTAACTTTTCTATAGTATCTATTTCATCATTTTCTTCTGTTTCTATTTCTATTAAATTATCCCCATCTTTTATATTCTTAACCGCTAATTGAAATCCATCTTTTTCGTATACAACATCATTTTCTTTTATATTCATAATTTCTTTGTAGCCTATTACCTTTAATAATTTTTTAGCATCCTCTATTTCTAAAATATTACAATTAATAGATTCTTGGTTTAATATATTTCCAGCCTTATCAAAGTTCTTAATTTTAAATGTTATTAGTTTTGTCCTTTTATTTGACATCTTCCCTATAATATCTCTCACTAATAATGCTTTAGATAAAGTATCTCTTATATCAGTCTTATCCAAATCTACTTCTTTAGGTACAAAATATGTGTCATCCATTGAAAACTCATCTATTATTTTAAAGCCTTTTTCTTCTATTATCTTATAAAACTCATTTAATTCACATTTAATTTTTAGTGTTATTTCATTACTTTCTTTTAAACTCATGTTTTCTTTTTCCTCTCGTTTGCCTAAGTTATACATGTCTTTGTAAATTATTTTAAATCATTATTAATTTTATGTATTGGAAATTTGTTTTCTTTTAAAATATCTTTTACTGCTCTTGGCAATAGTGGATACTCATCAATTTTATCCATCTCTAGCCATTCATATTGTAAATAATCTTTTCCTTCAATATTTTTCATAGTATATTCTATTTTTTTATCTTCTTCATTTGCAAATTCTATTTTATGCACAAACATTATCTCATGATATTTTGAACCCTTCATTTCAAAAAAATTTTCTATTGTTGATATATAACCTGTTATTTCAACATCTTTTCCTAATTCTTCTTTTATTTCCCTTTTTATTGTATTTGCTGAACTCTCTCCTATTTCAACTCTTCCTCCAATTAAGGCATAATGATCAGAATTAATATTTTTATGAGCCAAAATTTTACCATCGTGAATTATTACTCCTGCTGCTCTTACATTTAACTTATAATCTTCTACATTAATTGTTATATCCATATAAATTTCTTCCCTTATTTTCCCATTATATATTTATATATATAAATATCATAAAATGAAAAAATTTTCTACTTTTTTTATATATTTTTATTAATTTTATTTTGCTTATTTTCTTCAATTGATAATTTTTGCAATCTCATATTATTTATATACATTTTCATAAACATAACCACGTCTTTTTGTAGCTATAACTTCTATATAATTAATATAACCCAAATCCTGCAATACTCTTACACGTGTATTTGGCAAATAGCTATAAAACTTACCAGACATAGTTTTATAGGCATATATATTTGTATTAGACTTTATTTCCATTATACAAACTTCTTATATAACTATAATTAATTCCAGCCCCACTTCTAACATTCAAACTAGAGTTTACCTTTACATATCTTGTATATGTGGCTGTTGATATATTTGAATTAGTATTTTCTTTTGTATCTTCTCTATTATTTTCAAAGGCAAAAAATTGCGAATAGTTTGCATATGTTCTAAATGTTTCCTTTTCCACATACACAGTATTCCCTTCTACTGTTGCTTTACCTCTTCTTGTACTTACATTGAATTTTCCTGCATATAAATACGGATCATATATTTTTAATCTATCTCCACTATCACATTGTCCACTTTTATTTGTGTCCTCATAACCGTATATTAGCACAAAATGTCCACCGAGTTGTAAATAATCCACTTCCACATGCTGATATTACCATGTAATTTTGTTCTAATAAATCACACACATCATTTAATTTTTGAACTTCTTTATAATTTATATCAAACACATCGGCTGTCCATCTAAATGCACTCCAATATGTTCCATTGTTAGCACTTCTAAATCCATATTTTACAAATAAATCTGCCATTTGGCTTGGATTTATTGTTCCTTTTATACTTGATACAACCATTGCAGCACTTGTAGGTCCACAACCACTTGTACCTATTGTTTGTGAGCTATTTTCTACACTAGAATACATCTTATTTTTCCATCTAGTATCTATTTGGCTATAATATGTTAATCCTGTATATTGTCCCAATAAAATGTTAGGTAACTCTCTAGAACCATTATATGCTATTTCACCTTGTAATTCAAAGCCTTCATCTTCTACTTCTTGCTTTTCTAGTTCTTGTTCATCTTCTATATAGGCTTCTGGTATTTTTGTGGAACTACAATTATCTTCTATTACATTTTCTACTATATTACTTATTTTATCTATATCTTCTTGGGTATACTTTATTCCCAAAAAGGCGCTTACAAGTATAATTAATATTGTTATTATTGTTATTACTAAGCCTTTTTTGCTCACTTCGAATATCTCCTTCCTATTTTTTATACTAACTCTCTAATATTATTTTATGAAAATTTAATATTCTTGTGAATAACTGTCCTAAAATTGACAAATCATCATAAATAAACTAAAATATAAGAAATTTAGTAGAAAGGATAGATAAAAATGTATAATAAAATTTCTATTGTTGGAGGATCAGGCAGTGGAAAAAGTACTTTATGCAATATTTTATCAAAAGAATTAAATCTACCTGCTATACATTTAGACGCAATAAACTATAATGCAAATTGGGTAGAAGTTGACAAAAACAAAAGAGACCAAATAATTACACAAAAATCGCTAGAAGAAAAATGGATAATTGATGGCAATTATAATAAAACTCTTAAAGACCGCTTCTACAAAGCAGACTTAATTATATGGCTAGACTACTCAACATATATGCAATTAAAAGGAATATTTAAAAGATATTTAAAAACTAAAAATAATGAAAGACCAGAAATACCAGGATGCAAAGAACGATTAACATTTAAATTTGTAAAATATGTAGCAACATATAACAAGAAAAAAAGGCATATAATTGAAGATGCACTAAAAGACATTCCAAAAGAAAAAGTTATAATATTTAAAAAACAAAAAGATCTTAACACTTGGCTAAAAGATTTTACAAAAAATGAAAAAATATTAGATAACATAAACAAAAAAAGCTAGTTGTCACTAGCTTTTTTATTTTCATTTAAATATCTATATATTTCTCCCCAGTTGTATAAAGTCTTAAGATATAAACTATCTTTAGTTTCAGATGAAGGTGCATCTTTTAAATAAATAGAATGAATTTTTTCATTTGAAACACTTTTACAAATATTTAAAGAATCATCAATCATAACAAAAACACCCTCATCTTGACAAATTTTAGCCTTGTCTTTAGCCTCAAAGAAATATTTATCAAAAATATCCATATTGGCCTTTTTTAATCTATCATGAGTAATATTAATAACTTCTTTGTCAAATCCTCCTCTGGCAGTTATAATTATTAAAGAATGCCCATCTTTTTTTAACATTTTAAGTACTTCTTTTGCCCCTGGCATAAATGATGTTTCTTTCATAATTTTTCTGCAATATTTATTAAAAAAATCATTTATCTGCTCTTCTGACCAATTAAACCTGTCTTGCAATTTTAATTCATAATTATTTTCTTTACTATTTTGTTTTAATTCAAGCATATCATACAATTCAGAGTAAACTCTAAAAGTTTTTTCTGTATCAAATATTACTCCATCTAAATCTATTCCAATTTTCATAAATTCTCCTACCTTATATTTATTTTATTTAAAAGAAAGCTCTTGTTTTTTTAGAATTTTATCTTTATACGAAATATTTTTCATTCTTGCTTTTAATAGTTTTCTTCTACCATCTGCAGTTTTAGTATATATTAAATCATGTTCTCCAATTTTTTGTCCCCAGTATTTAGAAAAAATTTCTGCATATTCTTTTTTTATAGACAATACTTCTGGCACATTGTAATATTGGTTTATTTCTTTTAAATTGTTAGTTAATTTTGCAATAATATATCTTTGATTTTCTGTTTTGGTAAACACTTCTTCTAAACAGTCTGCAAATAAATTACTTTCTTTTAAAGTACAACCAGTAATTGCACACGTAACATTTTTCTTATTGTCTTTTCTAACTACAATTTTTATTTTAGTCCTTGGTGTACTTATATATTTACATCTATATAACGAATTTAAGACAACTCCTCCTACCGCTTTTAACATATTTTCAGATTTGCTAAATTTATATATTTTATATAATTTTACTCCTAAATAAATTCCAAGTCCTATCTCAGCTACTTTAAATATAAATGGTACTTTTATAAATTTAAAAATAATTGCAAATAATATTAATAAAAATATTGCCCAAATTATTACTAACCTCTTATTAATAAACCATGCACTTTTTATTTTTTCACTATCTTCTAGCTGAACCTTTGTTGCCATACCATCATTTTGCTTTTCTAAAGCATTTTGCCATGAATTAAACATAGTTTGTCTATTTTGTGATTTTTGTTTCATTTGTTCATTTAATTTTAATATGTTCTCTTTTGTAAAATTAGTATCATTTATCCCTAATCTTTCTATTCCATTTTCAACTATATTATTTTCATAATTTAATCCAACAAATGATGTAAATCTTCTTTTTAGCATTTCATAGTCTGCATTTTCTACATTATTATTTTCATTATCTGCAACACACACTAAGTGCCATATATTTGCTGTTTTATTTGGATTTTTATTTACTCTTATTGCACGACCTCTCATTTGATTAGAAAGCATAAATGATCCAACAAAACTTGCTAACACTAATGTGTTTATACTTGGCTCGTCCCAACCTTCCCCAAGCAATGATTTTGTTCCTATTATTACTTTAATTTGACCAACAGAAAATAATTTTGAAATTAAAGACATTACTTTATTTCTTATTCCTCCTGGCACTTTTACTATTGAATAATTTTCATTTATTTTTAATGGTTCAAATTTTAATTTATTTACATCAACCCCATTTTCATAACACAATCCATATAAATTTTCTTGTTTTTCTTTTGGAATAATAAACATACTTCCTGTTAAAACTGCCATATTTATATTAGAAAATTTTTTTGTTAATTCTATAAATATAGGCATAACACCTAATTTATTTATTTCCATTTTTTCATCTTCCAAATATTCTTTTCGAATATAATCTGTAAGCACTACCATTCTTAAGTCTTCTTTTAAGTTTTCTTTTTCTATATCTAAAATCTCACAAATACTATTTATTTTTCCTATACTATTTAAAAAATATTTTTGCATTGTTTCATTATTTGAAAATGATAGACTTCCTTTTTCGATTGCACCTATTTTATTTAATTTAGCCTCTACATCAGATATTGTCTCTTCATATTTTTCATAATTTTTTCTATCTGTTATAATTACATTTTTTAATAAAATTTCTAACCAATTATTATTCAAAGCAGGTATTTTTGTTATGTCTCCTAATATTTCCAAATTATCTTTATTTATTTTTATATTTTTGCTATTTAAATAAATAATCATACTACTATAATATTCAACATTATTAAGTAATTCTTCTTGATAATCATATGGTGATAAAATATATTTGTGATTTTTTATTGCTTCTGTAAAATTATCGTTCTGTTTTATTTCCTCAATTATATTTTTTAATTTTTCACTATATTGATTAATTTGATCTAATTCTTCATTTGTTGGTTCATTAAAATAAATATAATCTTGATGTGGACACAGATTTTTTGCTTTTACAAGTTCTGGAACTGTTATTTCTGCATCTATTTCGCCACATAATGATACATATTTTTTCCATTCTGAAAATTCACTATCATATGGAGGTGTTGCTGTTAATGCAATAATTTTAGAATTTTCTAATTGTTCTACCACTTTTTTTAGGCTATCCCACCATTGACTTTTCAAATGATGTGCTTCATCTAAAACTATTGTTGATATTCCTTTATTCTTTAGTTCCTGAACTATATCATAATTTTTTATATTTTCTGTTGTTATTTCTATTTTTTCCTCTTCTATAATATCATCTGTTTCTTCATTCTCATCTTTTACCTTTTTCTTTTTATATGCATAATGAAGAGCTTGATATGTAACAACATTAAAAAATTTTAAATCATAAATATTTGTACTTATCCAATCAGGTATTTTTTCATAATTTGTAAATGATGATACAAATCTATCTACCCATTGATTTTTTATAGTTACTGTTGGCGCAAAAATAATTACTGGATTTTTTAAATAACTTGCAAGTTCTAGTCCTAATATTGTCTTACCAGATCCTGGTGCTGCAACAATATGAACTTTTTTATCTTCTATATATTTTTCTACTTGATTTAATACTTTTTGTTGGTATGGTCTCCATGGATATTTAAATTTTATATCTTTATTAAACATCTTTTTTAGTCTCCTTTTTAGTCTTTATTGAAATTACAGATACAAATATTCCGCTTAATAATACATACAAATAAAAACTTACTCCTCTATTTAATAACATTGCACTACTAATTATTTCATTTGGAAATACTCCATTAAATAATGATAAAAATCCACCTTCTGTTACCCCAACTGCACCTGGTGATGGAATTCCAGAAACTGTTGCATATAATACAGATTGTAGAGTTATTAATTGAAATGCATTATACCCATTTAAACCAAATGCACAATAAATTAAATATGTTATACTATAATAAAATAAAACCTGTATAAATGTTGTTACTAATGTTTTTAACATTAATATTCTATGTTCTTTAAAATATTTAGCACTTCCATGATATTTTGTAAGTTCACTTTCAAGTTTCTCTACCTTGTTTTCTAGATTTTTTATTTTTAATTTTTTTAAAATTTTTTCTGCAAATCTAATTAATGCTGCAGATAATTTTTTTGAAAATATTCCTATAAGTAATAATGCTAGTGCTGACATATTTAAACTAACACCAATTATAAAAAAACAAACTAGCCCACTATTCAAATGACTTGTATTTAAAAATACACTAATAAATGCAAATGTAAGTGTTATTATTTGAAAACTGCATAAATTTACAAGTAAAGCTAGCGTAGAATTTGCAACAGATATTTTGTCTTTGTGCATGTAATATATTTGCATTGGTTGCCCTCCACTTGCGGCTGGTGTAATTGCACTAAAAAAGAAACCAATTAATGCATATTTAAAATTTTTAAATATATTACTTTTTTCTCCTAGGGCTTTTAAAGTTCTTCCTAAATTAACTGATTCTAAAATAAGATAAACTGCCATAAAAATAATTGCAATTAAAACAAATTTTAAGTCTACTGTTTTTATTATATTAAATATGTTTCCAACATCTTGGTCTTTTAGAATTATATAAAATGTTAATGCTATTAATAAAATAAATAATAACAAATTTTTTATCATCTTTTTTGATTTTTCCATTTTCTCACCTGCTATAAGATTTTTGTATTATTATATTATCAAAAAATTATTACATTTACAACTTTTTATATAGAAATTATTAGTAATAATTTGTAAAATTTCACATATAATACTAAAGACTTAAAATATTTTAGTTTAATTATAAAATTAAAAATTATACAATTTGTGGAATTTGGCTAAAAAGTATTGACATTAAACCTCTTCCGTTGTATAATAAAAAAAGTTCATACATCGCGGGGTGGAGCAGTTGGCAGCTCGTTGGGCTCATAACCCAAAGGTCGTAAGTTCGAGTCTTACCCCCGCAACCAAATTAAACACTAGTTCTAACTAGTGTTTTTTTATGTCTATTTAATGTCCAAAATGTAAATTATAATAAATTTATTAAACAAATATTTACATTTTAATTTTTACATGCTATAAATAATTCATATTATTTCAATTTTTATTTCTAAATTTTATTCTAAAAAAATCCAAAATAAAAAATTAAATAAAGGAGGTATTTTTTGTTATCTATTGTAAAAAGCATGTCACTCATTGGGCTTGATGGTTATTTAATAAATGTCGAGGTTGATGTTTCTCCAGGTATGCCATGTTTTGAAATTGTTGGCTTGCCAGACACAAGTGTAAAAGAATCTAAAGAAAGAGTAAAAACAGCAATTAAAAATTCTAATTTAGATTTACTTAGTAAAAAAATAATTATAAATTTATCACCTGCAAATACAAAAAAAGAAGGTTCAATGTTCGATTTACCAATTGCAATAGGTGTATTAATTTCCAACCAAAATATAAAAAGTAAATTTATTAAAGAAATATTGCAAAAAACTATTTTTATAGGAGAATTATCTTTAGATGGAAATATTAATAAAGTTAATGGAATATTACCAATTTGCATAGAGGCCAAAAAATTGGGAATAAACAATATTGTTTTACCTTTTGAAAACGCAAAAGAAGCATCAATTATTGATGGCATTTCAATCTTTCCTGCTCGTAATTTATTAGATGTTATTTCATTTTTTTACAGTAATTTAAAATTCGAAATAAATCCCCAAAATATTAACAATTTTGAAATTAATTCAAACTATAATATAGATTTTTCTGAAGTTAAAGGACAAGAAAATGTTAAAAGAGCTTTAGAAATATCTGCAGCTGGCAACCATAATTGTTTATTAATAGGAAGTCCCGGAACTGGTAAAACCATGATTGCCAAAAGACTTCCAACTATTCTTCCATCTATGACTTTTGAAGAATCATTAGAAGTAACAAAAATTCATAGTATTTCTGGCACTTTATCAAATAAAACTCCTTTAATAGTAACAAGGCCCTTTAGAAATCCCCATCATACTATATCTCCTACTTCTTTAGTTGGTGGTGGAAGAATTCCAAAACCTGGTGAAATTAGTCTTGCACATTATGGTGTTTTATTTTTAGATGAACTTCCAGAATTTAATAAAAGTACATTAGAAATGCTTAGAATTCCTTTAGAAGATAAAAAAGTCACAATAAGTAGAGTAAATGCAACAGTTAATTTTCCATGTAATTTTATGCTTATTGCTAGTATGAATCCTTGTCCTTGTGGTTATTTTGGGTCTCAAGAAAAAAATTGTACATGTAGTGATGAGCAAATTAAAAAATATATAAATAAAATTAGTGGTCCATTACTAGACAGGATTGATTTACATATTGAAGTTAATCAAGTCAAATATCAAAATTTAAATACTAATAATTCTTTATCATCTTCACAAATAAAAAAAAGAGTAAATTTTGCGCGAAATTTACAATATATGCGTTACAAAAAATATGGTATATTTTCTAATTCTGACTTAACACCAAAGTTAATAGAAAAATATTGTGTATTAAATAAAAATAGTAAAAAAATTTTAAAATCGGCTTTTGAAAAATTCAATTTAAGTGTTAGAGCATATACAAAAATATTAAAGATCGCAAGAACAATTGCGGATTTAGATGGTGCACAAGATATTGAAACTTGTCATATTGCAGAAGCAATTCAATATAGAAATTTAGACAGAAAATATTGGGGATATTAATATAGAAAGGATTGATTTTATGGAAATTATTGATTACAACTCTAACTTTTATCCATCTTCATTAAAAAAAATTAAAAATCCACCAAAAAAATTATATGCTATTGGAAATGTAAACCTATTAAATACTACTTGTTTTTCTATTGTTGGATCAAGAGTGTGTTCTAAATATGGTATGGAAATGGCAAAATTCTTTTCTAAAGAACTTTCCTTTCAAAATTTAACTATTGTTAGTGGTATGGCTTTAGGAATTGATGCAATTTCACATCATTCTACATTAAATGTGGGAGGATACACAATTGCCGTTTTGGGTTGTGGTTTTAATAAAATATTTCCAGAAGAAAATATTGGTTTATATAATAAAATTATAGAAAATAATGGACTTGTTATTAGCGAATATTGTCCAGATGAAGAAGCATGCTCAAAAAACTTTTTAGCAAGAAACAGAATTGTAAGTGGTCTTTCTATTGGACTTTTAGTTGTAGAAGCAGCTTCCAGAAGTGGCACAAGCGTTACTGCAAAACTTGCAAAAGAACAAGGAAAAAAAGTATTTTGTATTCCTCATAATATTGGCGATAAATATGGAGTTGGAATTAATAGATTAATAAAAAATGGAGCGATTGTTATAACTTCACCAGAAGAAATAATTAATTCATTTAATTTTTTAAATTATAAGGCTTGTGAAGAAAAAAATGTATTTTCCCCTACAAAGAAAAACATTCCAAAACAGTATGAAGAAATATATAATATATTAATTGGTCCACCACAAAACTTAAGCCAAATATGTGAAAAAATTAATAAACCTATACAATTTATTAATAACGCGATTTTTATGCTTGAATTAAATGGCAATATTATTAAAACAAAAGAAGGATATCAAGCAAATGTATTTTAAACAATCAATTGGAAAATTAGGTGAAGATATTGCTTGTTTATATTTAGAAAAAAATAATTATAAAATAATTAAAAGAAATTTTAGATGTAAACAAGGTGAATTAGATATTATAGCATTTAATTTAAAAAAAGAATTAATTTTTATAGAAGTAAAAACAAGAAATAATATTAATTATGGTTTTGCATGTGAAGCTGTAAATAAATATAAAAAAAGGCATATTTATAATTGTGCAAAATATTATTTATTTTTAAATAATTTTAATAATATTAATATTAGATTTGATATTATTGAAATATATTTTAAAAATAATAAAACATATTTAAATCATATAAAACAAGCTTTTTAAAAAAATAAATTATATCTAAAAAATTAGATATAATTTATTTTTTTATTTTATCGTTATTAAATTTTTTATATTATTAAATTTATTTTCTCCTATTCCATTTACATTTTTTATATCATTTATACTTTTAAATTTTCCATGTTCATTTCTGTAATTAATTATTTTTATAGCAATTGAAGGTCCAATTCCTGGCAATGTTTCTAACTGACTTTGTGTTGCATTATTTATATTTATTATATTATCTTTTTTATTATTTTCTTTTATATTATTTTCAACAATTACATTTGAATTTTCATTATTATTTTCCTTTTTTTCATTTTTATTTGGTATAGTAATTTTCATCCCGTCTTCTAATATATATGCCAAATTAATTTGTGATATATCTGCATCATTATTTAAACCTCCTGCCATTTCAATAGCATCTGCAATTCTACTATTTTTATTTAATTCTATTACACCTTCTTTATTTACACAGCCACAAATATGTACAACTATTTTTTCTTCATTTAATTGTTTATTTTCTTCTTCTATTTGCATTTCATTATTATTAATGTTTTCTAATTCTTCATCATATGGAATTAGTTCTTTTTTCTCATTTGCATATATACAATATACTATGGCCGTAACAATTATAATAAATATTATAATAATTATTATCTTTTGTTTTTTATTTAATTTATTCAATAAAATCACTCCTTTTTTATAAACAAAATATGACAAAAAATTTAAAAAAATATTGTTTTTTTTATAAAAATAATATATATTATTTTATATACTAATTTAGGAGAAAAAAATGAAAATTAAGAAATTTTTTATAACATTATTTATTTTAATATTAATTATATATACAATGCCAATATCCTTTGCATCCGTAAATGAATCAGATTTAGACATTACTTCTGAAGCTGCACTTTTAATAGATAATAATACAGGAAAAATTTTATATGGAAAAAATGAAAATGAAAAAAAATATCCAGCAAGTATTACAAAAATATTAACTGCAATTTTAACAATTGAAAATTGCAATTTAAATGATAAAGTAACTGTTGATTATGATTCAATAGCAATTGTTCCATCTGGTTATTCTGTGGCTGCTTTGCAAGTTGGAGAAGAATTAACTGTAGAAGAACTACTTAAAGTTTTACTTGTACACTCTGCAAATGATGCGGCTAATGTATTGGCAGTACATGTTGGAGGTTCAATAGATAGTTTTGCAAGCATGATGAATAGTAAAGCTCAAGAGCTTGGATGTAAAAACTCACACTTTGTAAATCCAAGTGGAAAACATGAACAAGACCATTACTCAACAGCAACAGATATAGCTACAATTATGAAATACTGTATGCAAAACCCAACTTTTAAAAGCATAGCTTCCAGCAAGTCTTGTATTATTCCAGCAACTAATAAATATGAACAAAGAGTATATACAAATACTAATGAATTATTAACAGTAGACACAAGGGAAATTGAAAGTAATTATTATTATAAATATGCAATCGCGGGTAAAACAGGTTATACAACAGAAGCTAAAAACTGTTTAGTATCTGTTGCAAAAAAAGATGATTTGGAATTAATATGTGTTGTTTTAGGTGCTGGCAAAACTAAAAATGGTTTAAGTGCTAGATTTATTGAAACAAAAAAATTATATGAATACGGATTTAATACATACACAATTGCAAAATTAAGAGAACAAAATGCAATAGCAAAACATGTAGAAATTGACAATGCTACTAAAGAAACAAAAGATTTGGATTTATTAATTTCCAAAGATATTATTGTTTTAATTAAACAAAAAGATTTAAATAAAGAAATTGAACCAGTAATAACATTAGATGAAAATCTATCAGCACCAATTGCTTTAGGTCAAAAAGTAGGAACAATAACATATAATATTGAAGGCATAGAATATAGTGCAGATTTACTTGCATCACATGAAGTTAAAAAATCTAGTTTATTATTTTATATTATTCAAATTATTTTAATTGTATTTATTTTATTTATATTATATAAATTATTTTATAAAAAAAATAATAATAAAAGAAAAAAATTAAAATCTAAAAATGTTAATTATTATTATAAATTATAAAATAAAAAAGGGACTATTTTATATAAAATTTAGCCCCTTTTTTTTAACCATTAAAATCTGTACCTAATATAATTTTTACATCATATGTATCATTTTTGGTTGTATTTGTTTTTATAATTCCTTTTTGTAAATTTTCTTTTATTCCGCTTATTTCTTCATCACTTACATTTGTTTGATTTATTATTATTGTTTTTTCTGTTTTATTTGTTTTAGTTGTTTTTATTGTATACCCCAAACTTGTAAGTCCTTGCTTTGCAATTTCAAGTTTATTATCATCATCTGTTCCATTTAGTATAAGTATATTTAATTTACTTAAACTTGTTTCTTCCCCATTTTCTGAAACATCTCTATGGTAAAATAATTCTTGTACTAATTTTTTTGTTTTTTGTTTATCATGAACAAATACCCATGTACCACTTGTATTTTTATTGGTATTTGTTCCTGGTAATACATCTGTCAACATATCTTCTGTATTAAATTCTACAGCATATGGAACATAATCTTTTGCTACATCAAAATTTACATTTGTTATTAAACATTCTGAAGCAATGTCTAATATTTCATTTATTTTCCAAATATTATCTGCTCTTAAAGTTTGTTTTAAAACTTGCATAATAAATTCTCTTTGTGTTCTCATTCTTCCTGTATCGTTATCTCCATATTCTTCTGGGTAACTTGTTCCATCATTATTATGTCTAAATCTTACAATCTGTTCTGCTTTATCACCATCTAAAACTTGTTCTCCTTGTTTTAAATGTATGTGCAAGTCTTGAGATGTATCATCATAGTTCATATCCATTGGAACATTAAATGTTACCCCTCCTACTACATCAACTAATTTAATTAAAGCCTCAGTTTTTACAACTATATAATACTGAATATTTAATCCTGTTATCTCATTTACAGCCTCTAATGTCTCATCTGCTCTGTGTTTTCTACTATATAATGCATTTATTTTTTCATATGCAGTTGCTTTGGCAGAATTTCTGCCTGTATATGTATCTCTTGGAATAGATAACAATGTAGCTTTTTGAGTATTAGGATTATATGATGCAATCATAATTGTATCTGTTAAATCAACCCCATCTTGATCTGTACTTATCCCTAGTATTAAACATCTAAATTCTCCTAAGTTTTTTCTGGTGTTTTCATCATGGCCCGCAATAGTTGCAAGCATTCCACTTAATCCTCCACCATTTTTTTCTGACTTATAGAAAAACCACCCTAAAAGTATTGCTAATAATAGTAGTATTACTAATAAAATTTTTTTCCATAACTTCATTTTTTTCTTTTTTCTTTTTTTATTTTTTATATTTTTTGCATTTGTTGGCTTTTTTTTCAAAATAATTCACTCCCAAAATTTTGATGCTTTTAGTATAGCAAAATATAATAAAAAAATCAATAAAAATGCTTATATTTATAAACAAATATAAGCATTTTTTATTTTAAAATAACATATTTAATACATTGTTTTCATACATCATTTTTCCAAGAGTTGATTCATTTATAGATTTATGTAATTTATTATTTTGATTTATTTGTCCAGCAAATCCTATTAATAGTAAAGCAATATAAACAATAATTATTCCTCTTAGTAATCCATAAATCAAACCTCCGGCTTTATTAAATTGATTAATAATTGGTAATTTTGCAATTTTATTTGCAATTACAGTTACAAATCTTAATAAGAATTTTATGATTAAAAATAAAATAATTATTACTCCTGTATTTACAATTTGAATTGATAATTTTCTTGCCTTTACATCAAGTACTCCATCTTTTGCAAAATCAATGACCTCGTTTGATAAGTCAGACTCCTCATCTTGTCTTATTACATCTGTTGCCTTTTCTAAAATTGCATTTTGTATTGTTTCATCAATACTTGTTGTATTTATTATTAAATTTGAAACTGGCTTATATAATAAAAGTGTTATTACAATAGATATTACAACAGCACATAATTTTATTGCCAATGCTACAAGCCCTTTTTTATATGCCAAATATGTAGACAATGCTACTATTGCTATAATTATTAAATCAACAATTACTCCCATTTTTACCTCCCTATAAATTTATTATTTCTATTCTATCTCTATATATAATTCCAGCAATAGAATTAGACACCACCATATTAGTTATTTCTTGATTTGCTATATATCGTTTTACTAAATCACCATTTGTATTAATAAACTCTACTTCTACCCCAAGATTAAGTGCAATTATATTTTCAAATGTATATATTTCTTTTGTTACATCTTCTACCATATATGTTTTTTGACTTTTGTTATCTATATTTGTAATATTTACAATAGAGTCTGCTGTAAATAACCCTGAAGATTTTTCTTCAATGTTTACAATATTATTATTTAATTGAATTGATGAAAAAGTTATTTTTTTATTATCATTATTTATAAGCTCTTCATCTTTATCATTTGCAATTAAATGAATTGAGTCATCATACATGCAAATAAGTCTATCTTTATCTTGATATTTAATATTTGTAATTAAACTTCCACTTGGACCTTGATATGTTTTTTGTGAACTATCAGATGAATCATTTTTAGTTTGTTCAATTGATATTATTTTAACATTAGATTGAACTACTGTTCCAGATGTATCAATTTCAGCCAATGCTAAATATTTATTATCATTTGAAATACTTACATCTGTAAGTCTTGTACTTGATAAATATTTATTAAATAAATTATTTCCCGAATTATCATACATAGCAATTACTGACTTATAACTTGTTCCTGTAATTACAACTGCAACATAGCCATTTTTATTTATATGTATTTGAGATATGTTACCTTCAATTGAAGTTTCCCATGCTATTTTTTTATCTTCAATAATATATAATTTTTGTCCTCCATTTTCAGCAATTGCAATAAATCTGTTGCTTGTTTTAAAAATTGGATTTGTTATTTCAATATTTAAATTTGTTTCTTCATTCCCAAACTCATTATAAATTTTAAATTGATTTTTATTTAAGACACCTATTTTTTTATTAAATGCACATATTTTAGAATTTTCATTTTCTAATTCTATTGTATTAGTATTTGCTTGCATTACTTCTTTATTAAAAATATTTTTGTCCATCCAATTTTTAAATTGTTTATTATTATTATAAATAATAGCAATAATTATTATAGATATTAAAAGTATTAAAATTATTATAAGTACTGCTAACTTTTTTTTATTTAATTTCTTTTTTTGTGGAGTTTCCCAAAATTCATTCATAAAAAAATCTCCTTATCATTTGTTATATCTTTTATATCAGTTTTTGTTTAATTTTTCAATATATTTTTATAATTTCATTTATTTTTAAATAATATAATTATCTGTATAATACCAAAAAATCCAAAAATAGGATATAATAAATTAACTAAATTTGAAAAACCTAATTTAGAAACTGCAACACCAGTTATACACATAATTTGCGCAATTTGTTGATAACTCTTCCTATTTTTAGTTACATTTTGCAAAAAACTTGCTCCTAAAGAAACAGCAGTTGTAAAAATAGAAGATAAAACAATAATTCCATATATATTTTTTAATGACGGAAATATATTCTTTACAACATACACAATTGGCATTTGAATATTTTTTATATCACCATTAATTCTTGTTAAAACTAAAAATAAAAAAATTGATAATATTAAAATTATTAATGTTGAAATTATAGAAACATATTTAAATTCTTTTTTATTATTTAAATATTTATTAATTGCAATTAATGCTGGAATTAATAAAATGCTATTATAACTTGAATAAATAATACTACTTATTAGCCAATTAAAATTATTATATGGTATTATATTTATAAAATTAATATCTTTTAAATTTAAAATTCCAATAATTAGCATAAAAATAATTAACATCGGAGTTATAAATTCATTAACTTTTACAAACCCATCTGTTCCAATTCTAAAAACTATATATAAAATAATGGAAATTATTATACTTCCTATTAATGAATTAATACCAATAGATTGCTGAAAATATGCTCCAAATCCTGCAATCATTATAAAAAAAGCAACAATAATAAATATATTTACAATAATATTTATTGCAATTAGCCAA
>OLQO01000551.1_pt1 | contig 30607 bp, 46 predicted proteins | sample 1672281 | NCBI WGS metagenome assembly OLQO01 (sample SAMEA3136667, study PRJEB25190) | human gut metagenome | biome: human gut; feature: human-associated habitat; material: faeces | place: Austria | collected 2013
AAGTAATTAAAGAAAACCCGTGTGAAGGCTTAGAAGATTTGCAGATAGAAGCAAAAGTTAAACAGCCACCAACACTTGAACAGGAAAGAAAAATAATGGAACTTGCATCTAGTGACTTTGATTTTTTTGTTATGCTCATTATTCTTGATACTTTAGGTGTTCGCAAAGGTGAGGTTTTAAACCTGTTATGGGAAAACGTCCATCTGGAAATGACTCCAATTTTCCCATTTGGTTTTATAGATTTTGTAAAACGCAAGAATAGAAAAAACTTGCGTTTACCACTTTCTGCGGAACTTCAAAAGTTATTAAAAGAACTGCCAAAGGTTTCTAATTATGTTTTTACTAATCCTAAAACAGGTACAAAATACACAAACCGCTATAGAAAGCTAAACCGAATATTAGAAGCAGCTGGAGTAAAAGAGCTTGGAGTAGGTTATCATATATTCAGACACAATACTGCAGCAAATTTAGAAAGCAACGGCGTTGAGGTTTCTGTAATTAAAGATATTCTTGGCAATAGTTCAAATGTCGTATTAAACAACTATCTAAACCAAGGGGTTAAGCGAAAACAGGAAGTTATTGACCTTAATAGTCAACGCATAAAAAAACTTACAACCAAGTGCAACAATATAAAAAGTGTCCAAGAATTGTCCAAAATATGAAGATATAACACTCGAGATAGAAATAAAAAGCCTAAAACACTTTTATAATAATAAAAAAACTGCCTTTGACGAGATTTGAACTCGTGGCCTCTCCCTTACCAAGGGAGTGATTACATTTTTTATTTTATAAGAGTCCATTTTAAATGTCAAGAATTTATAAGAACTGACCATAATTAGCAAGAATTTGCAAATATTAAAAAAAATGTATTCTTATGAGATAAAACAAAATTTTATCAAGTTTTATCCAGTTTTATTACAAAAAGTGTCCAAGAAATGTCCAAGAAAAATATTCTAATAACAGGCTTATTTGCGACACTTAAATGAAAGAAAGCGAGGCTTTTAATGAAATTTGTATTTTTTATGTAATATCTGCATATTTTTTTAAATCAAACAGTCTATTCAACCATCCATGCAAGAATCCTCTTTGGCTTTGATTTTTTGCAAACTCGTTGTACTTCTCTGCACGTGCGAGTATAAATTTCTCCGGATATTTATACTGTGCTGCTTTTAAAAAATCACTAACCCTACTCACTCCCATATTTACAGCAGTATCAAAACAAATAATTGCAAATTTTTCAGACATATTATTACATCCTGCTTTTAGCCAATAGTTGTTATAATAAATTTCCTTAACTTCTTCATCAGTAATATTTTTAATATCATTCAAATATTGACCTTTAGAGCGTAACCAATTATTGTATGTAGCCTGTGTAATGCCCTTATTTGTTGCACCACCTTTGTCACAAGGATTATTTATATATCCCCCTTCCCACTTAAGTACAAAATTTAAAGCTTTTTTAAATATTTCCACTATTCACCTCCAACAGTTATTTTCATGTGTTTAAGTAACAAGTCCATCTTTGCATCAAGACGAGTAAGCAAATCTCTGTCATTATTTACAATATCAAAAATAGCTTTTCTACAACTCTCACACTCGTCTTTAGTCTTATACTTTTGAGAAATAAGCCAATCAACCGCCTTAAAACCACCTATAATAGCAACTATCCCACCAATAATATATAAAATAATGCTATCCATTTTCCGTAAGCTCCATTAATTTTTTAGCATGAATTCTAATAGCCTCTTCCATTAAATTAAGCCTTTTGTTTATTTCGTGAATTTCCTGATTGTTTTCCACATTCTGCTCTTTAGTTGATTTGTTTATAAACTCGGAGGATACGAGAGGAAATTTATCCAAAAATTTATTTGCTATTTCTTTATCCTTATCAATGAAGAGTTTAGCACCGCCAAAACTATGTAATAGAAAAGCGATAATCGTTAAAACTATTACTATACCGCCTATTATGGCAAAATGATAAGCATTGATAATAACCTCTGATGTCATTAATCTTTTATCCTCTGTTGTATGTCTGGAGCATTTTTGGCATTGATTATTTTAAAAATGTTTTTATTGCCATTTGGACTTGTAACCGTTGTTTCAAAAACAGTATTATCTTTTGGGTCAAACTTGAACATAACTTTTTTGTTAGTCTGTTTAGATTTTTGCGAATGATATTGTTTTTTCATATTTTTATTATCCCTTATTGTAAATCGGGCTTTATTGTAGCACAGAAAAAGTAGAAAGCGAGGTCTTTATGTTAGAAATGGAATACAGAACAGAAAGAATTGTTCTATGTTTAGACAAAGGTATTATTGACGGGTTTAATTATGTAATTATGAGTTATGGAACTCATCCTTGCTGTTATGTTCAAATACCGAAAGAACATAGATATTATAAAAAGAATTACGATGATATTGATATAAATTGTCACGGTGGATTGACTTTTAGTGAAAGTGATTTGTACTTTAATCCAACAGAATCTTGGTGGATTGGGTGGGATTATGCCCATGGTAACGATTATATGGGGTATTATGGGCTTGATTGCCTAAAAGGTTTTGACCACTCCAATGATAAAAAATGGACTACACAAGAACTTCTAAATGATGTGAAAGATGTTATAAAACAGTTAAAGGAGGAGCAATGCAACTAATTGACACTATTTTTGAACTTAGCATGGGGGTATTTATAGCCTACTGCAAACTTTCTCTATCTTTTTTATGCCTGTGCATTGTAGGCTTTGTACCTATAGCTTTACTGATGAGTGGTATTGAGAAAGTGAGGAGGAAATGAAAGATAATCAAATAACGATGGACGATTGGTGCAAAAAAGTATGTGCTAATTATAGAGAAAATTGTATGAGTTGTCGTTGTGTTGAATCATATTTGAAATGGAGCACTTCTGGACAATCATTAGAAGATTTACCGTTATTGAATAAAAAAGAAGCCCTTTGAGGGCTTCTTTTGGATGGAGAAACATTGTTTTATTCATCTTGTTCCTCTTTGTCGTATTTGATACGTTTCTTTGCATTGTTGTATGCTCTTTCAGAAGCAATTCCGCAATAATCCGGATCTTCAAGATAATTCTTTGCCATTTTCATATAATAGCTTGAATCTGTAAAAATATTACAGTAATCTGAATAAAGCATATTTACGACATACGCATAATCATAGTCGGTATATTCTTTCTTAGCAAAATCTATACCTGAAAGCCTTACTATATCATCGACGTTCCATCTTGCACTGTTGCCCTTGTCACCGACCCATTCAAGCAAATCAACAGCTTTTTCATACATTTCTTCGGTGCCAATATGGCAACCATATTTTTTTTCAATTTCGTATTCTTCAAGTGCTTCATATGCGGCATCTTCCATTTTTTCAAAGAACATCATCATCATATCCTCTGCGATATTCGGATATTTCTTTTTAAGATTGTTATATTTATTTATTAGTTTGTGCATAAATACCCCCTCAGGCATTACATTTACATCTTGGAGTTGTAAACAAAATCACATAAGGAGTTCCACTTGTAGGTACTACATAAGCACCTTTTGCTCTGCGTGGAACTCTGTTACTTAAAATCGGCAATGAATATTTATTTAAAAGACTTACAGCTGTACCGTTTACGACAATTTGTACAGGCAATGGTGCGCCTGTTACTGCATCGCTTACATTTTTACAGTCGCTAATGAATAAATTAAAGCATTCTAATGAGCTGATATTTGTAGAATCTGTAACAGTCAAAGCAATATTAGTGTCTGTTACTGTTACTCGTTCTAAACAATGAGTGTTGTTTTTGCAATTGTACATATTTGTATCTCCATAGTTTTGTGTTTTCAAAAGTAAGAGGGTTTTAAAACCCTCTTACCCTGCGATGAATTACGCAAAGTTGCCACATCCGCAGCAACCAAAATTGTTGCCGCAACCATTTCCGTATGCATTAAATGCTAACATTTGCGATTGATAAGGTGAACAAGTCAAATACGCTGCTACTGGTGGTTTAACACCTAATGCATTAATTAATGTATTGTTTTGAGCTTGCTGTGATAGCTGGAATTGCGCTGTTTGCAGTCCTGCTGTCAAATCAGCTATTCTCTGATCTTTTGCATTCATTTCCATATTGCACAATTTGTCTAGAATTTTTTGCGTGTTAGCTGTTGCGTTAGTTGTGATTGCACAAGTATTCTGAGCCGCCTCGTAACGTACTGCATCAATGTTTCTGTTTGTTTCACAGCAACATTTAGAAGCTTCAAAACGATTGTCAAGAACTTCTCTACCTAATCCATTAAAACCTTGTAACATTGTAGTGTTCTGAGCATAGAAACCATCACAAAGTCCGTTTTTAATACCTTCTTGACCTCTTAAAAGCGACTGAGTGTCAAAGCCATTTTGTAATTCAACCTGTGTTAATCCATTGCCATTTCTGCCCCAGCCGTTACCACCAAAGCCAAAAATAGCAAATAGAAGGATAACCCAAATCCAAGCGCCACCACACCCGAAGCCATCGCCGTAGCCATAAGCATCGCGTCTGTCTGTAACTGCCGCAACATCTGCTGCTGATAAAGGTTGTGCTTCCATAATTTACCTCTTTTCTTTTACTATGTGTACTACCTAATCACGCTCACGCTCGTAAAAGCTAAGCGGTAAATCACACCATTTAAGGTGGTTATATTTTCAATCCGAATTGACTCGCTAACTGATTTAAATCAATTCCTTGATTTTTTGCAAGATTTCTTGCGTATTGTTCAAGTTGTTGAGGAGTTTTGCCTTGAATAACCTGCATAATTTGTTTATATTGAGGATGATTGCTCATCATTTGCTGAATTATCATCATGGGATTTTGGGAGTTTTGAAGCATCCCTATTAACTGAATAGGATTATTTAACATTTTTTCTCCCTTTTATTTCTACTTCCTGCGGGTTTTCCATTAGCAGTGAATATAAATCGTCAATTTTTGTTACAAAGCCGTCTATTTTGTCATTAAGAGCCTTTAAATCGTCATCATATATATTTATTATATTCTTTTCTACTTTATCTTCGCTTAATGACTGTTTCAGCTTTGTAAATACTAAAAATTCTGCTTCTGCAGTTTGTTTATTTGTTCGTTTTAAATAAATTTCATTTTTTCCTGCGTTATAAAATAAAGTAGGTGTACCGAAAGCATCTACAATATATGCTTTTGCTTCATCAATATTACTTACAGGAATTGCGACTAAATTTTGCGGTTTAGTTTGAACCTGAGTTTGTTGAGGCATTGGTTGCTGAACCTGTGGCATTATTTGTTGGTCAAACTGTTGAATACGTTGTTGAGCATTCAATAACGGTTGATAATAGCTTGGATACATTCCGTAATTCATCATAAAAAAAATCCTCCATAATTCACATTATAGAAGACTTTTTATATCACAAACTGTACAGTTTTATCTAAAAATAATATAATAAAGTTTAGTTAAAACGACATCTTGAGTATTATAAAATTTACGTTCAGACATATTTAATTTTCTAGCTGTATTAATAACCATTCTATCCTCTGCAAAAGTATAAATAATTAACCACTTTTCATCTTCTGTCAAATCTGGATGATTAGCTAATTGTCTAATTTCTTCTATTCTTTTTGCTTTATACAAATTTTTCAAATATTTTTTAACTTTATTTTTCATAAATCTTATTCAAATCATAAGCTGGGTGGTTGCCAAGCCAACCGAAATTAAAGAATACACCACACCTAAAAAGGTTATATATTCTGGCTGGAATAACTTTTGCAGCCTTCATTGCACGTTTAAACAAACAATCAACCTCCCATTTAGTTATGGGTATTAGTTCTAAGAATTTTACAGGAATATCTTCACATACAAGTTTATCATTATAAACTCTTAAATAACGCAATTTTCGTAGTCCTCGCTCATTTAATTTAACTCTTATAAGTTGGTGATATTGGCATCCAAAATCGTGTAAATGAGATGGACGAACATCCCATTTTGATTTATTTCCTGCAAGCCATGCCACCCAATCTGGAATAGTATAGTTGTCGGTTTTATAATTACGAGGTGTTAAATAAATACCTACAAGACCTTTACTACCGGGATATTTGATGGCAAGCATTAGCCCTAATAAAGAACCGCACCAAGTCTTACCACTACCATAACCACCCTGGTAAATACAAACATCAAGCTGATTATCGTGCGGAATTTCAAATAGTTCTTTTTGTTTAGGTAATAGTTTATAATTAGGCATATTATTTCATTTCTTTATAAATAATTTCTTCTAAATTCGTTACACGTCTATCAAGCCTGTCTAATTGAGTATGAGTTTGTGTTATGAATTCATCCAATTTAATTGAGATGTTGTCCATTTTGGCAAAGTGGCTCCCGAGAAAAATAAGACATCCTGCAAATGTAAATACTGCTCCAATAGCCCATCTTTTAATTTCCAGAAGTACATTAAACATAAGGTTTACTTTTGCAGTTACTGATAAATCATCCGGATGTTCAGGGTCGCCAAACAGGAAATGATTTATTTTGTCTAACTGACCTTTTAATAACATATGGTGTTCGTAACATTCTTGCGCCTGTACTGGTCTTTCTGGCATCATTTCCCCCACTTACAGAATAATTGATAAAAATTAACTGAGTTTTTCATTAGAAATCTATTAAACTTATTTACCCCAGACACTATTAACAATGCATTAAAGACTTTAGTTGAAAATTCTCTATCATTATCAATATAAGAATGGTTTTCACACAGCACATCATGTATAAGAGAAGGTATGAGAAATTTAGAGTCGGTTTTTGCACCAATTAATCTCCAAAACATAAGCGGTATAGAAGCGCCATCCCAACAGTAATTTTTTCTTATTGTGAACTCATACTTTTTATATTTTTTATTATCGAAAAGTGAAACTTTAAGCTCTCTTTTGTTCTCAAAAGGATATTTTGCTATGGCATTTTTTTCAAGAGTTGTCATAGATGGCAGAGCATAACGCATCTTCACCCTGGGATAATCATCAAAAAAAACTCCAATTTCTTTATCTTCAAACCAACTAATCATCCTAAAATCTCCAAGTAAATTTAAAACTAAAACCCGTCTTAGTAATACTAAAGTTTTTTAACCAATTCCAAAAATTTTTCTTTGATTGCTTCTTTTGCTTTTTCAATGAACAAATCCTTCTTTTCTTCAAACAGTATTAAAGCTTTTTCTTTAAGCTCAGGCAACTCTTTTAGGATATCCTTAACAATTCCTTCTAAGATTTTTTTGCGTATCCATTTAATCATTGTTTTCACTCCTTATAGTCTTGTTAACTTTATTTCCCTTGTAAAACTTTAGTTTTGACTTAACCCAGTTTCCGGCTTTATCATACAGGGATTGAAGTTTATAATCCGGACTTTCTCGGACTAATAATTTACTGCCATCATCCAGCGTTATCTGCGTCAGCTTTTTCTGCTGTATCAGTCGCTGTGTCCACTTCATCTGAAATGTCTGAGTTGTCGGTTGTATTTTCATCTTCCACCTCGTTATTAACGTTTTCTTCTTCTACAGGTTCTTCCACCAGCTCAATATCCAGCGTTGTATTTTCTGTTAGTTCTGCCATGCCGGATTGAGTCAAATACCCTTCTGCAACTACCGAGTATTCCACGGCAGTTCCGTAAGGTACGGTAACAGTGCTTTTCACCTCACCGTTGATTGTGACTGTTGCGTCTGACGGTGTCGGGTTAACGGTCAAGGTTACTGTGGTTAAATACCTGTAGTCATTAGTCTCAAAAAAACTATCCAATTGACTAGTTGACAACCCCAGAAACTGCCCTATAGTGTTAATATACGGATTACCGCGGTAGAAGTTATTAGCCTTGAGTTCAATTTTTAAAGCCTTGATATCTACAAGCGGCTCTTGACCTTCTGCCAGCGGCATAGCTTCAAGCTGCGCTATAATGTCCTCAAAATCTATCCCTTTTGCTTTGTACAGCCCCCGCTCTACATCAGCGGCAGTTAGGTTAAGCAGGGCAATACGGGCAGCTTCTTTTTGGGCTTGTTCTGATTTAAAATTAGGATTTATAATTATTGAATTACTTGCTTTATCATATACATATTTATTATTAGAACAAGTATAATCGCTGTAAGTTGTTTCGATTCTATTTTTATAGTTAACCGCAATATTTAAAAATCTTGTTGACCGTGTCGGTTTTCCATTAACTATCTCGATATATATCATGATATAGCTCCTTTTGCATATACAAATTGACACCAGATTACGTTCCCATAACTTGAAGCACTCGCTACTAATGCATATTTCTGCCCTTTACTTATTGGAACCAGCCCAACCGTTTTATTTTTTACATAATTGTTTTGAGCAATCCACGAAAATATTAATTTATTTTCCTCAGTAGCTGTGGCGTCCGAGGTATATACATTTAAAAAAAGTGATACGTTAGCAGGAACTGCATCTACGTAAAAGAATATAAAACCGTCTGCGGGTGCAATATTGTTTACTGGTAGTATACCTGTACCTACTTGTATCTGTCCTGATACATCTTCTACATAATCACTAGGGAATCCAGCACCTGTCGCATACTGCTTTGTTGCGTAGTTTTCTACTATCCTCCCTGCGTCAATCAGGTTAGCATTCTGGACTGTTTCACCAACATAGTAGTAGAGAGAGCCGTTGCCTCGGGCGTAGATGAATCTAAAGGAGTTTGTAACTCCTGCAGCATCATAATCAATAGAAAAAATGTCGCCTCGTTTTACTTTTAGCAGTATGCTCGGGGTTGAACCGGAATAAGTCCCGTAACTAATATCTGCATAACCAGAGCTTAGGTTCGTACCTTTAACAAATTGAGTATTGGATGTATTTAGTTTTTCAAAAAAGACAAATCCGTTTGCCACTGCAGTATATTTTGTACCACTCGGTTGAAGTGTCAAATCTATATATCTATCACTCACTAAACATTCACTACCATCCAGCAACGGCAGTCTAAATGTTTCATCGGAGGTTTTAATTTCAAAGTCGTTGTCTGTAATCCATGCTGCAGGGTATAATATACTTGTATCTTTACTTGAATCTCTAGTTACCGTGTAAGACGAGCCTTCAAAAATTGAAGTAAAAGTAAATCCATTTGAGGTTAATGTTTCGACTGTACCATCAAAAAACATTGAATTTACGCCAGCATCATACCTATATACTGATGCACCCACTACTGGACTTTCAGTAGAAACCCACCAATAATAACTAGATGAATCAGTAGCTATAAAACAATAGCCTTCTTGGCCTTTAAACCCTTCTAACCCTTTATTAACATTTTCTAAAATCCAGTTGTAATAGTCGGGATAAACAGATTTAGGTTTGTACATACCATCAGATTTTAGCCTGCTGAGATTATTCGGTTCTACATTAAAATACTGGCTCATTCCAAAAAAGAATGGGTTATTCAGCTCAATCTCATTTGTGATATTGACCTCTGTTTCCTGACCTGTGGCTATCTGGATGTAGTAAGGGTACTGAATGGCTTCTTCCTGTACAGTGTCAGTGGCGCCGTAGATTGGGTTAGAACGAGAAGCATCGAAAAGAAGGTGATAATCAGTTTCGGCACCACCACTTGTAACTCTTTGTAATGTTCCTGCATTACCTCTATAAAATGCGCCAGTTGCGTTAGCCAAGTAGCCATGTCCATAATAAACCATCCCTTCAATATTGGGCAATCCGGCTTTAACAGTCATACCCAGATTTTGCAAATCTAATAAGCCCTGAACATTAACCACAGCAGGAAGTCGTATACTTTCAATGGTTGTGCCGTCCTCTGCATAGTTGAATACAAACTTACCAACCTGACCGTAGTCGCTAAGGGTTTTTGCTGCCTGCCAGTTCTCCTCGGTTGTAAGCAAAGATGGATAAAGCGCAACAATTTTCTTTAACCTTGTCAAGAAACCTTGAGTATTCTGATTAATTGCTACTATCTGACCGTTAAGCCATCTGCGCAAACCTTTCGTTTCATCGATATACAAGGACATACCGATATCGCAGACATCAAGACCGCCACTATATTTTTTTACATAATTAACCAAATCTTCTTGATTTTCTATATTGCCTGTAATATTTCCCCACTCTGCGGATGTTTGCGTATTTGAAATTATATTATCAGTAATATCAATTCCGTTTCCCGCAGTATATTTTGCATCTTCTTTAGTGGCATAGCTACTTCCCTGTTCTTTTATCAGCTCAATTTGATTATTTCCTTCATCAATCAAACTTTCTAAAGTATTTATTTTTGCATCTGAAATATCATTTAAAGCGTTATCTTTTGCTGCTATGACCTCTTCGGCAGCATCTCTAACACTGTCTAGATTAGCTTTGGAAGAATCAGCATTAGATTTAGCTATGTTTGCATAATATTTAGAAGAATAATCTATACCTTGCACCAGATTATCTGATATAGCCCATTCTTTAGCCAAACCGTCATAATAACTCTGCGGGGTACCTATACTCAGGTTTGACGCCCTTCCGGCTGATGCAGCGTTTACTTTTATTGTGTTAGAGTTGGTATTAACTTTTACCATCCTTAATCTCCCTCTACTTTTTTAGGGTAAACAGTTATTGAATTAAGCTCCCCGATTTTGCTGTTTCCAATCAATAATGTATCTTCAAGAAAATCCTCTTTACTGCATAGCTTAATTCCATAATAATAAGTTGCAGTCTCCTCTCCAACTCTTACACTTAATAAATCAGTAAGAGCAGAGAGGATTTCAAAGTTTATGCTTTGTTGTTTTTGGGTTTCTAGCCGTAGTTCTTCTCCAATAGGTTTTCTATTTTCGTCCTGAATAGCGAAATAAACAGTATAGTTTTTATCTATAGGCAAGCCAGTAATAACAAGATTTCCACTATCCCCTTGCACAAGAGTTATATTACCATTAGTGTCAACAATAAATGCCATTATACCTCCTCACCATTGGCAGCCTTAAATATATAATCTAATTGCTGTGGTGAAATATTAACTTTTGCAGCCATAGTATCAAGAAGGGGGTTTGAGCGTTCTAATTCTACACACAAATCCCACTCTAGCTGAGCTCGTTCATCAGTCATAATAACTTCTTTAAGCTGAGCGTATGTAACTCCAAACTTTTCAAGAGCCAGTGCAAAAACTCTTTTTGTTATTGTAAGTTTTCCTATACGTTTCTTTTCTTCATTTGTTTTTTCTTCTTCATAGTTAGGGTTTAAAATAAGCTTTCCATCAAAAACAATATAAAAAAGTTTGTCATCCATTATTTTTTTTGCTTCTGCTTCTGTAATAATTATATATCCCTGTTCAATATCACCAATGTAGTCGACAATTTTAATATTGAGCTCTTTATCACATATATACTTACCCTTATAATTTTTGACACAAAGCCATTCTCCATTATTAAACACCGCAAGTTCATATTCTTTTGTTATAGGCGGCTTTATGAATGTTGAATTAGCCGGAAGCATATAAATCTCTTTGCCTTGTTTTTTTGTTTCCTCGGGGTCTAAATACCCTTCATCTTCTGTTAAAAACACCCCTTCATCATCATATCGATATATTTTCATATATAAACTCCTATTGATATCTTCCATAAACTCTGACTTTTAAACCCGGTGGCTGCACAGTTTTTATTTCGTTTTTATATACAGAAGAACATCGTGAGGCATCAAAGCCAAACAAACGATATGATGTTGTAGTTCCCCCTTTAGCAACATATCCACCGGAATTAAATATATATGTCGCTCCAGAAACATGACCAGAATAATCATCTGCATCCCATTGTGCCGTAATATTCGGCAATCCCGGTTCAATATACCCATAGTCAGTAGCGCCCCACGGCACCCTTCCTACAAAGTTAGGCAGGTTAAAAGTGGTAATTCCATTTCCTTCTCCATAAGTAGTATCAAATATTTCAAACAATAAAGCATATGTTTCTCTAGATACCTCTGCCCCTTCATACCAAACACAATTATTTGGTAATATACCATCTAGAGAGAGCTGTGGTACACCTACTTTAATAACATTATTAACTTTATTTAATAATGCACTGAGCTGAGAGTCTACATAGGTTTTAACATTTGATGCACTATCCGTAATTTGTTTTAATAAAAACTGGTTATTATTATTAGTTTCATTGGAAGTTATAGTTTCCCCGGGTGCAAAAGTTTTTAAATAGTTTGTTTCTGCCATTTTTTGATTACTCCATTACCTCAATAATAGAGATTTCAGAAACGGGCTTTTTATACACTATTTACAAATTCTGCATAGTATGCTATTCTGCATTCAAAGGAAGGTAAAATATGAAAAAAATAGTGTGCTTAGTGTGTTTATTATTTGTTACTCCTTGCTTTGCTGATAATATTCAGTATGGATATAATGCAATGGGAGAATATGTTCCGATATCAATTGGAAATCAGAGAATAAATTACAATTATAATTCTGCTGGTCAATATGTTCCAACATCTGTGGGTAATACCCAAATTAATTATGGCTATAATTCTCAGGGTAATTATGTACCGGTATCAACCACTCCAGCATATAATAGTAATATGTACAGTACTCCTTATAATCCTAATAGAATTAACTGGTAAGCTAATATGGCATTTGATATTAACAAATACAGACCAAAGAACAAACGTAGCTTCTGGAAAGTTTTACAGTTACGTTATAAGCTGTATAAACGTAAACAAAAAAGAGGATATGAACAAAAACCTAGAAAAGGTATTAATTTTAAACAAGGCATAAGGCGGATTGTAATAGTAATAATTGGTTTTATTTTCTTATGCTGCATGTGTGGCTATATTGCCAGTGGTTGTATTTGGGATAATTGGAAATTTAAAGAAAATATTGAAGTTTGCAATCAAGGAACTTTAAAATGTCTTACTTTAAAAGAATTTTTAAAAATTTATGATGAAGAAATAACTTTTTATAATATAGAATGTAGACCTTATTACCAATTATGCACTTGCTATACGGCAGCTTACAATAAAACTCTAAAAAACAATCAAAATATTGTGATAAAAGGGAAGAAAACTGCTGCAAGAATTGTTATGCCTTCTCGGTTAAGATATTTTCTTTGGCAATTTTTTGATTTTCTTTTAATACCATTTTGGGCAATTATAGTTTATATATCGTATTTATTAATAGAGTTTGTCTTTATTTGGGTGGTAAAAGGTTTCAAACAATAACTCTTAATCATTACTAATTTCCCCATATAGCATTGGTACAGAGCCTTTTATAGCTAAAGGGGTTAATAATTTTCTTACGCTTTCAGGTATTTCGCGCCCTGCAGCTTTATAAACTTTACCTAAGTTTCTTATTGTACCTTTAGCAGCTATTTTAGGCGAAATCGCGGCAAGGCCTAAAAGTGACGCCGGGTTTCCTGTTATAGCTGCTGCTGTAGGCGTTCCTCCTATAATGGCTGTTCTTAAAAGGTTACCGAACCCTTGTGCAGAACCAGAACCGCCTCCTTGCCCCGGTGCAAGTTTTTCTAATGCTTCTCTTGCTCTTATTTTATTCAGTTCCGGCATAAACTCTATACCCGTCTTTGTTTGTAAGTCATTTAAGGCATTTTCAAATCTTTCATCAGTTCTATTTGCGAGTAAACGCGGGTTTCTTTCGTATTGATTTCCGATAGCGTTTTTAATATCATTTATTTCTTTTTCAGATTGAATTATCTCTTTAGCTTGTTTATAAAATTTATTTTCATTTGGTAGTAATGTATCAACATCTTTAAGCCTCTGATCTAGACCGGATAATATATTACCTTCACTTCCTATGTTTTTAATCTTTTTAGCAATAGTATTTTCACTATCTAGCCCCCGTTCAACATCCATAATAAGCGAGTATCTGTCGTTTGGTGCTGCATATCCGGGTACAGCACCTCTTAAATAATTATTAATTTGTTCTGCAGTTCCTCGTGCAACTTCTGCCTGCGTTCCCTCTTTCGCACCGGCTGCCTGATACCCAATATCGTATAAATCGTTTTTCAATCGATGTAAATCTCTTAGTGTTAATCCTTCTTGCGGTAAGACTTCATCCAATAGATTTATAACTCTTGGAGCATTTCTTCTAGCACTGTTATATACCCCACCTTTACCAAATTTGTTTATAACACTATTAACAGCATTTTGTACACCTTTGCTAGTAACTTCTTTGTTATTTAAATTATCGAGAACATCGGCTATTTTATTTGCGGCATTTTCTTTAATTGCGTTCATTCCTTCTAATGCTTTTTTGCCTAGCGTATTATATTCTTCAGCAAAGCTCTGCGATGTTGGTAACATCCCTTTAGCATCTCTTAATTGTCTTTCTATTGGCCTGTATGCAATATCTGCATCAAATTTACCTTTAAATATAGAGTTACCGGTGAGCTCGTTTTTGAGAGCCAACTCTGTATAATCGCTAGGAACCGATGTAAAAGCTTCTAGAGTTTTAGAAACGCCCTTTTGAAAAGTGGGATTTTCAATTCCCCTTTGTATAGCTCTTCCCGCAATCGGTATACTTTGTAATCCTGCTGCTATCCCTGTGCCGATACCTGCACCTCCAAGAGTGTTACCTTCTTTGAGCCCTTCAAGTACGCCGGGTATACCACCTTGAATAGCAGCATTACCAGCAAATGTACCGACTTTAGCCGCCATGTTCGCCCCTTTTGCAGCCCTTAACATCGGCAATTGAGAATATACATACATATCCGTTGCAAATGGCACACTGTTAAAAGCTATAGGATGTTCTTTTTCTGCTTGTTGAAGCGCTCGACCTGTTGCTTCCCAAGCTTCCCCAAGAGTTTTCCCGGTATTAGCTGCAACAAAAGGCGTAGCTAGTGCGCGCTGTACTTGCTTTACTAATCCGCCAGGGGTTAAATCTATACCTTTTTTTTGCTCCTGGCTTTGTGTTTCGGTAAAAGTAACCTGCTCTTTATATTCAGGATATTTAGTTATCATTCTTTTGCTTAGTTCTTTATTGTCCATATCCTTATATTCTGGATATTTTGACTTAATTCTTTCAGCAAATTCGTTATAGTTCATTTTACGCCTCTACAAAATTCCTAATGGGTCACTTTGTGTAGTAGCCCCTTTTTTAATATCTAACAAATCATAAACAGCCTGCATTTTAGCTTGTTTTTGTTGTAATGTATCTGATAATTTAGGCAAAGCAGCGTCTATTCGTTTTATATCTTGATCAGAAAGTACTCCTTTTTCGCCCCCAAGCTTACGTGCAATCTGATTAAATAAAAGTGTTCTTTGAGAATTAAAATTTGACTCCTCTGGAGTAAGCATATTTAAAGCTTCACTTGTTCCTCCAGCTATCCTATATCGGTATGGATTGTTTACCTTACCAAAAGAATTTTGGAAGTTATTTAATTGTTGTTCAATCTCGCTAAATTCATTAAATTCACCTTCTTTTAATAATTTTGCCATTGCAATATCGTTGCTTATATCATTTTGTCGTTTACGTTCGTTTAATTCTGCCCATTGTAATGCTCTATTTGCATTTGCTTGTGCAGTTGAATTATCAAGCTGCCTTTGCTGGAACTCTCTATTAATCTGATTGTTTTCTTGCTGAGTATCGAAATAGAATTTTCTCCAATCTGCATTATCTCTCATCTGTTGAGTATTAATTAAGTTGGAGTATATATCTTTATTGAAATATCCGCGTTGCGCATTGATATTATCAGAAATATTTTGTAATTGAGTTTGTTGTTCTTCTGGAGTCATAGTAGCATATTCCGGTGAATTACGGAATGCCGTTTGTTGTGACGTTATTAAATCATCCCGATAAATTCTATCAGCGTTTCTATTTGCTTGATTTAGCATGCCTGTATAAGTTCCATATGTTAGTGATTGTAAAGGGTTACCCCCGGTAGCTCCAACAAGACCTCCTACAATAAGGCTTCTACCAAGAGGGCTTTCACCGAAACGAACCAATGAGCCCAAACCTTCGCCTAATCTTTCTGCGGTTCTCTTTTTTTCTCCCCATTGATACATATTTATGGGATTAAAACGGTTATCTTTATAACCTTTTATAAAATCATTTAGAACACCGCCGACTCTAGGGGTTTGTGATATAGAACTATCAATGGTTACATTACCTTTATTATCTGATTTAGGAGTTCCAATAGTATCATTACTGTTAGCCTTCTTACCTAATAAAGCATTTAGTACCCTATCCCCTACGCTAATAGAGTCAGCTGGCGCATTTAGTTCTTGCTGTGCGAATGCATCTGCTTGCTTATCTTCATTGCGTAATTGCCTACTAAGCGTGCCGTATTTTACATTTTTAAAAATATCTGATAAACTTACCATTTAATAATTTCCTACTTATTGTATTAAATAATCGTATAAACTTGCATTAGGCGCTTGTCTTTGAATTTCCATACCTATAACCCCATAAGAGGGTTGGGAATTATTGCGTTTAAAAACTTGACTTAAAGGAGTATTTTGATTATTTCCTTCTTGGCTGGTCTGTGCTGCTTGTGGCTGTATTTGACTAGGTTGAAAACCTGTACCTGCTCCACCATATATACTGCCTGCTTGAGCAAGCCCGCTTGATAAAGTATTTAGCCCATTTCTAAAGTTTTGAAAACCTTGTTTTACGATTTCTCCCCAGGGACTCATTGTCATCCTATACCTCCTTTATAATGCCAAGTTTATTATAATCTACCTTTTTAAAGCCATTAATTTCTATTACAGCTTCTGGCTTTATTTTTTCAACTTCTTGGGCAAGCACACCTTGTTGTACCCCCTCAGGCAATCCATACCCCTTCTTATATGTAAATTCATACCAGTTATAACCATTCTTTTTACCAATTTTCTTGATATTTTCTTTTAATCGAATATCGCTGGTAGCTATTCCTGCAGCACTGCTCGCCAAGGAACCATATAAGGCATTATTATAGGCATTAGCTTGGTTATTCAACTGTGTTTGAGCTAAATTATAATTGCTTACATTGTTAGCATTATTCTGTGAACCAGTATTAACACCTGTTATGTAGTTATATAGGTTATTTAATGTATTCTGATAATTACTCAAGTTATTACTAAGTCTATTATAATAACTATCATATAAACTTGTAGTTTGATTTGCCAGAGTATCAGCAAAGGCATTAGTAGCAGCTTGTAAACCACTTGACCTCATTAATCCCCTATTTGTTAACTGTGATAGAACAGAAGTATCATAATTTTGTGCTGCTGTCTTATTAAGTTGATTTTGATACGCTTGAAAGTTAGGGTCATTTGCATAATCATTGCTTGATAAACTATTTAGCGTGTTATTGAGTCCGCTCCATGCCGTATTGCCTGCATTGGTCATATTGCCTGTAGGATTAAAAGTCGTACCGCTTTTTCCAGTTGTTGAAGAACCGAAAAGCCCTCCGGTATCATATGATGCTGTTGCATAATCAGGAGCTTTATTAGATGTCTTCCCCATTTTTATACCTCCTTATATATCTATCATTATCAAGCTTTACAAAACCGGCCTTTTTTAGTACTAGCGCAGCTTCTTTGAGTGGTGTATAAGCATAAATATCCTGCTTTACAACTTCACATATTGCTTCAATAGCATCGATATTGTCTTTAAAATTCTTTCTTACACTTGCACCGGAAAGTGTTAACTCTCCTTTTTCAATTTGAATTGTTATGTAGCCTCTCAGCTTGCCTCTTTTCTCTTCACTATAAAAACAAAATAGATAAGGATTATTTATAAGCCAATCAAAATCGTATTGTATGGGCATTGGTCGGCTCTCGTAAAGTTTTCTCAATTCCTCAATATTTCTGCAATGATCAATAATCATAATAAGCCTATATCCCCAGCCCAACGATAAGGTTTTTTAGTATCAAGCCAGTTGACTGCATAAGGCTCACCATTGTAATAATTACTTTCTATCGAGAAAGTAGGATGATTTTGCGTTTTAAATTCATCTGTTAAATGTCCATTTGTAGCCGATGGAACAAGCGTGCCGTATTTTTGATAAAAACCTCTCAAATCGTAATCTACTCCGGAATCATTTGCAAATGGGCTGTTAGCTTTTGCCATTTGAAAACCAATCTCTTGTTTTGGTGAAAAATGTGTCATTTCAGCATCATATATTTTACTATAATTACGATAAGCGGGGTTACTATAGTCAGTTTTATCTCCTAGTTTTATGGCATCATTATTAAATTTTTCCGGTTGGTAGTAAGTTAAAAGTTCAAATAATCCCATTTTATTACCTTTTAAAAGTTCGTAATCATAGGACTAATATACTAAACCCTAAAACGGGCGGTATATTATCATTCTACACACCCACTATCTAGCGTCCTCTAGTCTTTGTTTTAATCTTAATATTCTTAAGTTCCATAGAGTTAATATAAAAGCCTTGAGCCGGTTCTTTTGTAAAAATTTTAACTCCGATTGTATACCAGGTTTGCGGCGTAGAAATTTCAACAACCCGCTTAGAATAAGGGTTCTCATTTGAAAAAGTTGATATATCATAACGCGCATCATCGTAATAACTTGCCTCTTTTTTTGCGACTTTAACTCTCTTAGGATTTTTTTCTTTTCCGTTACAGGTTAACTGTACCCAGAAATCATTAGTATAGTTATCATTTAATACTAGCAGTAAAGGAGTTTTCTGCTTTTTCATATTAGAATTAGACCCAATATTTATAAATGTAGTTTGATATACGGAGGGGAAAAATATTCCGTCAAAATCGAGATTTATATTTTCAACATAAACTTTACCCATGCTTCCGCCTGTATATATGGCATTATCAATAAGAGCTACTGTTTGTATATTTTGCTCCTGTCTTGTTACCCACTCTTGCTGAAAATAATCAAAAATCATAATATTATCATCTATTAAGCACCAAATTTCATTTCTATTATTATAAATACAAGAGAACATTTTAAAAATTTTTACATTTTGGAAATACGATTGAATTTCTTTTGCTACAGGGCCTGCTGGTCTTGTTTGTCCGGTATCAGTAATTTGTATATAGTATATATTTTTCTGGTTATTATCATAGAAAAATAAATATGTATCATGTTTTACAAATGCTTGATAACTCAGGCAGCCATTCATAGCAACAGTTTTCATAACCGAATTAGCCGTATCATTAGGAGTAGTGTTTAAATATGTTAAATCATCCTGCGTAAAGATATATAACCCGTTAGTAAATGACACAACCGCAGTAACCTTTTGTGAAAAATCAATATACCAGCTGTCGGCCACATCTTGCGGGTTATCGTTCCAGGTATAAATATCATTTTGATGGGAAGCATGTACCCCGTATTCACTAGCAACAACAAGGTATCCATTCCATACAGTCATTGAAAGCCAGTGTATAGAGCGTTCCAAAAAATCTACAGCATTAATATCCTTAATATTTTCGCCATAATTTTCATCATCAGTAAAACAAACAGTTTTTGCCTCTTTTCCATTTGTAAACACAAAAACATCATACGCAGTAGATGACATTGTCAAAGCGTTACAGTTTCCTGTTTTTGAAAGATTATCAATTAATATTTCCGGTTCATTAAGTAAATTTATATAAAATAGAGTCCCTTTGGTTTCATTTTCAGCATAAATAAATTTATAGCTTTGGTTATCCTGTATGCTTTCATAAATTCCTTTAATTTCGAATTTTTCCGGCAGTTCATACAAAGCACTGTTTCCTGCGACGCTTTTCACTCCGGTACAGTTTCCTAAATCAGTTTGAACAAGTTCAACATTATCAGCCTGAATAGCACTGATCATTCCGGAAGAATTTACGCCGTTAAATTCTCTAATCCCCTTAAATTTATCAAAAAGCAGCGGTACAGCACTATAAGACATCAGAACACCACCATATTATCAATTTTGGCAGGCTTACACGCTCTTTTAAAAACCCTCCAAGCTTCATTAAATTCATTAATTGTAGGTCTGTAATTTTCGTCCTGCTCATCTTTGTTATTAGTAATTATTGTTCTCAATACAAGACAATCCATAAACAGATATTCAAGAGTTGCCGGCATATTGATAAAATCATCAGCGTTTTCAAATTCATATGCTGTATTAAAATCTGCTGTCATTACCGGTTTATACTGATTATAAACAATTTTATAATTATAAATTTCATCCGGTATAGGATATAACCTAATATTCTGATTTGGATTTTTGTAATCAATCCAATATGCAGAAGGTTTACCCTTAATAGATTTATCATATTGTTCACTATTACCTATAAATGCAAGCTGCTCTAAAGTATTAGTATTATAAATACCGGATATTTGCCCTTCTACACTAGAATAGTTAGGTTTATTTACAGATGTTTTAATATTTTGTTCCTTTGCTCTAAACGGAAAATCAGAGAGGTTAACAAGATATCTAAGTGCTGCATTAAGTTCAGCTCTAGCCTGTAGACTATCATCATTATCGAAAATCATATCATCAGCATTAAAGCCGCTCCAAGCTCTACGTCCTAACTCTGTAAGTATTCTTTGTGCTGTAATTGGCATTAGTCAATAACCTCAATCCTGTAATAGTCTTCTCCATCAGCATCTTTAGTAACTACAATCTTTTCTCCTCTTTTTAACAGCCTTCTTGCTTCAATATTATTTGAACCGATAAAACTTTCAATAAACTGACCAGAAATAAACATAGGGTTATTCTTTAGTTTTAAGTTTGTGACTTTATACAGAACTTCGGGATTTTCATAATTAGTAATCTGAATTTTATAAACTTCTCTTGATTTGCCTAAGATTAATTCTTCGTCTTCTAATTCCGTTTCCACTTCAATCATTTTAACTTTCTTTTCTTTTTTTTTATCATTTCTATTCGTCATAAGCACCCTTTCATTAAAAATTCGGGGGATTGAAAACAATCCCCTAAACCTATTATTCAACTGTAACAACTGCGGATGCTAAAGCTTTTGGTTCAACGACTTTAGCACCGTAAACATACAACCCAGCAACAAATATACCAAAGAAATCTTTGTCTTCTGTTACTTTTGTTTCAACTATCTGGTCTGCAAAAGTAATCCCGTCAGATGTACCAGCAAGAATATTATACTTACCAGTATTCGGCTTAATTAAAGTAGATTGTTTAATATCGAAGCCGGCATATTGAAGAATAGTCCCCTTTCTAATTACCTCATCGCCTAGAGTTGTAGCATTTTTAGCTTCTTCTGATTGTTTGATTAATTTAACCAGAGCAGGCGGGAGTACCAAGTATGGCCTTTTACCGTCAGAGGCTTTGCCATCAGAGTCAATAGCGTTTGTATCTGATAATTTTTCATATAAATTAAGACAAAAATCGTAAATAGTATTTTTAGTTACAGTCTTCTCTCCTAATTGATTAGAAGTGTATACACCAGCAAAACCGGTTGTATGCATAAATCCGTCTTTTGCATTCACTACAGCAACTCTAGCCCGACTTATATATTTTGATTGAATATCTTTAACATTAGACTGCCTTTGTTCAATTGTAGATATTTTAAAACCCCAATCTTTCTGTTGGTCAACAGTCAAAATAAACTGGTTACCTTTTGGTTGTTCATACTGGATAGGAGTATCATCGTCATGCGTATTCAGTGTAACATTTCCAGGCTGGGTAATTCGCACAGTATCACCTGCGTATTTTATTTCTCCTTCCCAATCGCGATTTACACATTCCGCCATAACCCCATAATCATCGAGGTTCTCCAGCAATCTTTTAGACCATATCTCCGGCTTAGTTAATAAAGAAAATTTTTGATTTTGTGTATCTGATGGCATTTTTATTTACTCCTTTTTTAATTACTCATAAATCCAATCATGCCCGTACTTTTTACAATATGCATCAAATTGCTTTTGAGTCATTTTGTAAATATCGCTGCTTTTAGGCTTTGAATTTATATCTAAATTTGTACTACTATCTTGTATTAAAGCTTTTTGTTTGGTAGCATCAATGGCTTTTTTGGCTTCATACTCTTTAATCGCTTGTTCACGTTCATAACTTGCGATTTGTGAATAAATATTGGAGAATATTTGCATATCTTCTTTGGAATTTATAGAACCTACATCGCAGAAAGACTTTAACGCCCTTGCTTTCCCCTCGTTCTCCTTAATATCTGTTAAAAAATCTGCAAACCCTGTTTTTATTTCGTCTGCAAGCCTTTTATCGTTCTCAGACTGCCTAATATTTTTTTGTTGATTAAGCTCTGCTGTAAGCTGATTTTTGTACTCTGCTTTTGCTCTTGCCACATCCTCTATAAATGCAGGGTCATATAAACATTTAGCCTGATTTAGATATTGGATATGCCCTGTATTATAGTATGCAGTAAGAAGCTGTCTTGCTTGTTCGCTGTATTCCGGGTTGACCTGCGTAAGGTTTTGCGCGTAATATTCCAGCTCAGCAATTTGCACTTTGTCTGCTATTTCAGCCTCATCGGCGGATAAGAATCCGCGTTTTCTGGCTTCCTCCTGTCTTGCTTCATAAGCCTTTCTCGCGTCATCTTCTTTCTGCTGCAGGAGTTCGTAATACTTTTTCTCGAACTCTGAAGCTTTATTAATGAACTTTTGGGACTCGCTATAGCCTTTTTCTAGTTCTTCAATACTTTCGTATTTACCTGCATAGAGTTTTTTCTCAGGCTCCCCGCTGCCTACATTTTCTGTTTCGGTTTCAGCTGCATTACTATCCGTTTCTGGTTCTGTGCTTGAAGTATCCGTATTTTCAACGGGTTCGTTTACAGAAGTATCTTCTACGGCTGCTTCTGCAGGTGTTGAAATTTCTGTTTCCTCTGCCATTTCTGCCTACTTTCTTGCCTTTTCTAATACATCAGGAACCTTTTTAATCTGTTCTAATAGTTCACACATACCTTTAATCTCACACGCATCACGCTGCTTACAGGCATTTGCAGTAATATAATCTGACAGATAAACAATTAGCTGCCTTCCGTCCTCTGTTCTAAGCATATTGCGAACTCTAGCAAGATTTTCCAGTTCCATATTCTGTAGTATGACAGAGTGTAAAACGGGCATATTTAGCTCAGACTGTTCAGAGCCTGTTCTTCCATTGCCGTCTTTGCTTGCTGCCTGTACATATCCATTTGCACTTGTTGTGCTGCCCTATTCTGCATTTCTTGCTGTTGCTGCTGAGCCTGCATTTGCTGTTGCATATTTTGCAGATATTGCATAATTTGCGGCACAATTTGCTGCTGTACATTTTCGGGGATTTGATTAAGCAGATTGCTTAATTCAGTTGCAGGGGATTGCGGTACAAAGAATTTTTCCACATTATCAAAACCTATCATTTCAAAAGCAGTAACAAGAATTTCACGCCAATTTATCATTTTGAATAATTCGGGGTTAGAGCCAGCACCTTGAGCGAGTGAGTAAAGTTCTTGATACTTGCTTCTGCGTTCGGCAATTGCGTTTCTATCCTCAAAAATATAGTTATATTGTGCTTGTCTTATCTCATTTGTAATTTTAAATTCAAGATTTTTTCCCTTTTCCTGTGCGTATACGTACTCTATACCATCTTTAAACATTGCCAATAATTCTGCAACATTTTCAATCATCGGAATTGTAAAATCCTGATTAATGGTGTCCATATCCTTTGCTGCTTGCGCTGAACTCCCTTTATCAGCAAGCGATAATTCTGTTGCTGTTCTTTTTTGCTTTTCTATATTGCCATACATTACAGATGAAACGCTCGATAAATCGCTTATTTTCTGGTCGAATAATCCGAGCAGCGTATCAATACCATTTGCAGAAACATTTATGACATTAGGCAAATTACCCTCATAGCTGCTTTTATACTTAATAATTTTTCCAGGCTGATATATAATAGTCCCATCTTTTTCAGTATTATCCTCGTCAAATAAATCTTCATTCGCAAATGCGGGAGGGTTTGCTGTAAGCTTTTGCACATCTGATGCGACATTGGTCAATCTTTCAGCCTCGGCCGTCATATCAATAACAGCCTTAAGCGGAGAGATACCTCTCTTTGTTTTAGGATCAATATCCGTAGCGCATATAACAAAAGGATTTATATACATTGGATTTTCTTCAAACCGAATAAGATATTTTCCTGCCAAAACCTCTGCAATATAGTTTTTATAGATTTTCCCATTGAGCTTAAAATCTCCATGAGCAAATAGTACAGCATATTCTCCTGCATACTCATATTGATCTCGAATGTCAACAAGTTCTTTAGTATCTTCTGTTTTGTCTTGACCGCTGTTTTTAAGTTCTTGATACTGTTCATCAGTCAAATTGTATAACTTATTATTTTTAATATTATCAATACTATCAAATCGCTTGTAGATTTTTATAATACTATCCCAGCTATCTTTGTCTTTAATTTTATACTTTGCTGCATCAAAAACAAACATAAGAGGGCTTATGCTTTCTACTCTTGCATTTTCATAGTAGGGAATTTCTATATCTGTTAACTCCACAGCTTCTTCCCCTGCTCCCATAGCTCTTTTAATCAAATTAAGCAGCACAAACCCTTTATCTTTACACTGCCTTTTTACGACTTTTCTTTTTTGTATCCAGTCGGTTTTAAAAATCATTTCCCCGATGTCAAACCAATTATCGATGGCATTATCATATTGTTTTCCAATCCCCATCTTTTCTAGACTATCAACGATGGCAGCTTTTTGCATTTTAGCTGTTTTTTCAGTTTGTTCGTTAGTACCACGGACATCAAACATCTGTGAAGCGTTAGACCACATCTCGCGATACATAACGGATTTACGCGCACGTTTTATATTATATAATTGGTTTAATTTAACATCAGATTTCCAAGCTAATTTTGGATTTTTGTCTTTTTTATGAGGCTGTTTTAGATATACTTCACGCATAATTTCCCGTGCTGTATCTATTTGCTCATTCCTGTCATCGTCCCAGTCATCGTAGTTAGCTGCAATTTTCGCTGCAAGCTGTTTTTTCTGCTCATCGTTCAATTCCTTGCTGCCTGGTTCAATAACCTCGGTTTTAATTTCCATACTTATATTCCTTTAATTTTTCATCTCTATAATTTTTATTTTTTGAATGTTCTTTGACTAATAAGTCAAAAAGCTGTGATTTAGGCAAATTTGGATTGTTTAAACCGTATTTTATTCCTATTTCGTTATTGATTTTGTCGATTTGCGTATCTAGCTTATCCCCTCCGCTAAAATTGTATAATTCTTGCAGATTTCCCAGCATTCTAGCTTTTTCAGCGCCTAAATTTCTTGCAGTAATAGCGGCTGCATACTGATGGCGCAAGTCATTTGAGTATAAATCTTTACTTAAATGATGCTGTCTTGAATAATCTCCTAGTTCTCGCTCCCATTGTTCCCTAATTGGGGCGTTAAATAACATTATTTGCCATAACGGTCTTTGTAGTTCTTTATCCATATAATTATTATTTCATCTTGTCAAACCGGCAAAATTTAGTTAAAATAAATTTATGTTAGGATTTTTTGTATTAACTTACTATTTAGTACTACCTTTTTTGTTACTATTAAAAAAAACACAGGCTATATCTAAAACTTTTATTTACATGTTTTTCTTTGAAGTCTTTATGTTAGGTTTAATTTGTCCCCCAACATCTTATAGATTATTAGAGCTGGGTTTACCTGAACTTGCTTGTAATATAATTCTTGGAACAATAACTATTCTTAAATATACAACCCCCATAATATTATGTTTTTTACTTTATTGGGAAGTAATACTCAACCGGATAAGTAACCGCATCAAGCATGTGAAATAAAAACTTAAGAGATGGGTCTGCTTTAATCTGACTAAGGGTAGGTTCTTCCGGTTCTGTTGTCCCTGGTTTAAAAAGGCATTCTTTAATATTTTTGATAATATAGTAACAAGACGGGTCAATAATTATGTTTCTTTGCCCGTTAATATCAAGAACCCTATTATTAAAAGCGTTATATCTAACTATTTTACGCGGATTTCCACGTCTTATCTCAATCTTTACACGTTTTTTGTAATATTTTTCAAGTATTTTCTGTAGAATTTTATAATTTGTAATATCCGGGTTTTTCTGTGCAACGTTTTTAAAATCCCCTGAGGCATCGCCATTTATAATAATATCCCCTTCGTGATTTGGATATCTTCTTATAACCTCATTAGCACAAAGCTGAGTTGTTGTATTTTCCCATACAAGTTCATCAAAATAAAATACTTTGTTTTGTGTCTTATGAAAAAAGCACCAACACATCGGGTCGACGTTGAAGTCGCAGGAAATGTGCAACGGCAGGTCTTTTTGATAAAAAATTGGCTGAACATTATCTTTTGTAAAGTTTTTTACAATGGCTCTGTCTGCGAGGTCAGGCGGCTGGTTGAGGTAAATCATTGCATACTCTTTGGGCTTATTCTTCTTCATCAATTCAGCACGCTTCAAGAAACGTTCGGATAGAAGCCCGTATTTTTCCAGCTCTGGATAATTAACTTCAATAAAGTATGTACCTTCGGGAGCTTTCATATTTTTGTAATCTAAAAACAATACATCTTCAACCGGTAAAGAATCATTTATCCTGTTATAACAAACTATAAGTACGCTTCCCGCTTTACGCAGAGTAGGGATTAGTACATCCCATACAGCTTTAGAAACTGATTGGGCTTCATCAACAAGAAAGAAATCTGTACTTGAGGCAATACCTTTAAGGTTTTCTATTGCAGCAATGTTAATTTCTTTTAGCCCTTTATAAAAGATGTACGAGCCATTAGTATTAGTTATTTCTGTTTTAGTTTTTGAAAAGCCTCTATTTTGGAACTCAGTTTCGATTATTGCATCAGCGTCAGCCATAAGGGAGTTGCTAACAGAGTCTTTTGTTTCACGGAAAAAGCAGGCGCGCTTTTTCTGTTGTGCACATGCGAGTAGTACGCCTCGAATTGAATGTTGCGTTTTTCCGCTTCCACGTCCACCGGTTTCAGCGATAACGTCATACTTTGAATTATTAAGATACAGCAGCGGCTCATATTTATGGTAGAAAATCATTTTACAATTTACCCCTTTTTTACCCCCTGCGGAGTAGTTTTGTTGTCAGGCCTTCTGGCTTCATTTTTCCCCCCTACTTAAGTATTTTTACTTCAATAGGTTCATTATTTTCTGTTTCTACTTTAGACATTTCGACAGCTTTTCTTTGCGGGTATATATATTTGAGCATTTCCTTAAGCACCCCAAGTTTAATACCATCATCTTTGGTATTTTTGTATAGTTTTGTTAACTCTACAACGGGGTCAAAGCCTTTGAGTGCTTCTATAAATTCAATAGTTTTTTTATTAGGCGTACCCTTTTTTCTCCCACCCGTTTTTGTCTTTTTTTTGTCTACTTTAGAAACAGTCATAATATCACTATAATTTAATATTAATCGGGTTTTTACCCACCTATGTTTGCCCACTTTTTATACCTAGTAGAGTAGCTGGATTGTCAGGCCTTCTGGCTTCATTTACCCCTCCCCTTTTTGCTGCATTAACAGCTTTTTTAAGTTTCATCCCCTTTCTGAGGTATCGCAAAAGTGCTATATGAATTTTAAGCCTTTGTGAAACTGAAAGAAGTTCTGTCCCTTGTATTTCTGCCTGGCATCCGTCCTGTTCAAAATATATGACTAATCCATCTTTAATTAACCTCCATTCACCAAAGAAAAGTTTTTGCTGTCCTTGAAATATTTCATAAGCGATTTCATCGAATATTTTAGCAAGTGCAGTTGTTCTAAAAATATGTTTAGCATCACCTAAATGTTTTTTATTGCCATTATTATCTTTAATATAACAATATTCAAGAACTCTGTAAGGATTAACTTTAAAAAAAATATCAGGATTATTATATTTTATTGCTAAGTTTTTGAGCTTTGCCCATATTGCACGATATTTATTAGTATCATATGCATAAACCACATACCGTTTAATATAAGAAGGAAAGAAGATTTTTTTTAAACAAGTTGATTTATAAACAGCAGATACCATGTTTATATTATACCGTATCGATATACCGATACGGTATAATATATTAAGTTATCTTCATGAAGTTTTGTAAAAATTTTACAGTCTTGTTTAAATTTTGTGAGTGCACTTTATTTTTACCATCTTCAACTTGTTTTATTGAGCGTGTCTTAATGACAAATTATAATCAAATGCACTTATAACAATACGCTCAATCTTAATCATATCGTTTAAGTCATTCGTTTTTTCCTTACAGTTCTTTTTTTTAAGAGCCTCATCTATCATTGCCTGAATATCTATTGGATTTTCCTTTAAAACTTTATCAATAAGTAAATGTACTTCATTGTCAACATATATTCTAATCGGTTCCCTATTCCCATCATCAAAAATGTCAATACTGTAAATAACCATAGGATCAATAATTCTAAATTCAACTTGTGCATCAATTGTTATATTATATGGTATAACCTTATCGCTTTTGGATTTTACAGAGTGAGCATTTAGAAAATGTACTTGTTTTTTCATATTTACAATATCAAATGTTTGAATTATAGGGAATTTATAACATAAACCGGTATTAAATACTTTTTGTGGCTTTCCAAAAGTCTTCCGAATAACATTATAACCTTCATCGCAATAACGTACTGGAGTAATAAAATTAGCTAAAGCTGATATATTTTGTAAAACTGCTTCAAGGAATCGCTGCATATAATAAATATAAGCAGCATACACTAAGTTGTCACCATTTGAATAGTTGAATTTTCGTTTTTTAAATAAGTGTATACTATTTTAAATATAAAAAAAACGCTTAAATAAAGGTTTTAAGTTTGCTCAATATTCCGTAATATATATTAGGAATTAAGAACAAGGAGAATATATGAATTATTCATTTGGTGATTTAAAAAGATTTTTAATGAACAAGATTAATTTTACAATGGTTTTAGTTATTTGTGTATTTATTATGCAAATAATTCAATTTTTAGTAATCGGATTTGATACAAACAAAATACTAAAAAAGATTAATCATAGGTACTTTTGCATTAATACTACTCTTGAAGATGTACACAATGTAAATGTTAATACCATAGATGGCTCTGTAAGAAGATAACTATTCACCATAAAGCAAATAATCTATACTGACTTGAAAATGGCTTTTAATATTGTTCAATACGCGCATATTCGGCTCTTTATCGCCATATACAAGGTCTACATACTCATCCTCATAAATGCCTAACAATTTAGCCATTTGGCGGTCGGTTAAGTCGTTTTTTTCTTGAATTTTAAATAATCGCTTGCCAAAATTTTCTGTGCGTTCTTCTACTGTATCGTCTGATATTCTATCGCCGGAATTATTGATTATAGAAATAGAATCTAATTTAATATCAAAGGCTTCTTCTATTTTTTTTATTTCGTCCGGCTTAAATTTACTATTGCGTTTAGCACGAGCATTTATTGCACCCTTCTCTGCACCAATCGCTCTTCCGATTTCTAATTGGCTTATATTGTTACGATTTGTTAAGCATACTAATTTGTTTAATAATTCATTATACAACATGTTTTTAGCTCTTTTGTGGGAAAATATCTATATTTGTAAAATTATTTGTTGACTTTTCCAACACTTTGTATTACAATATTTACATAAAATACGAAAGGAAAGTAAATAATGCAAACAATTCCTACTATGACGAGATTGTCACCAACACTTAGAAAAAAAGTAGAAGATATTGCATCAGAAAGAAAATGGAAAGTATCTTTTACTATTTCTCAATTGTTAGATGACTACCTTTCTCTTAAAGATAAAAACAGGGAGATTGCTTAACTAGTTTCAATCCCCCTCATTTAAATCGACTTAAATATTATAACAAAACAAAGCCTAAATGTAAATTAATACATAGGCTTAGTTAACATTATTTAATATTGCATATTTAAAACTGAAAATAAAATAACTATACTTACAGGCGTACTCTTTGTACTGCCTATAATTTCTGTACTTTGAAAAAGAAAGCCTTATGGCATTATAAAGCGTAAAGCGACTGGTAAATACCGAAAGGACTGAAATCATCTATAAGATGAAAGACAATAACCAACAGTAATATGCGGTTATTGCAACCGTTTTCACGGCAGCGTTGCAAAAGGAGAACTTAAACAAGTTTTTAATATAGGCGGACAGGTTTTAAAACCTCGTGTCTGGGATAATTGCTTCCTTAGAAGCCGGAATTATTCCAGAGTCCGTCTCCTTAAGGACTTGAAAAATTTAACTCTCCCAAGAGTTTGAGCCGGTTCCTTTCTTAGATAGTTTACTTTTAACTCACCGGCTCTTTTTCTTATTTATTTTATCGACAATTCCTGAGGGGCTTTTGGATATTTTACATTCTGCGGAGTAGATTGATTATTAACTTCATTTACCCAATTGATAGTTTGTTCGTGCTCCCTCTTTTTTTTACTAATCAAAGAACAAAGAAAGGATTTATATATGACCAAAGAACAAGAAAAATTTGTTAAAGATTGGAGTATTAGTGATTATCAAATAATAGAGGATAACCTTACTGTTGGAGGAAGCCTCAACCTTAGAGGAACAAGCATTAAAACACTACCGGATAACCTTACTGTTGGTAGAGGCCTCAACCTTGAAGGAACAAGCATTACAACACTACCGGATAACCTTACTGTTGGAGGAGACCTCTACCTTGAAGGAACAAGCATTACAACACTACCGGATAACCTTACTGTTGG
>OLQO01000563.1_pt1 | contig 30117 bp, 28 predicted proteins | sample 1672281 | NCBI WGS metagenome assembly OLQO01 (sample SAMEA3136667, study PRJEB25190) | human gut metagenome | biome: human gut; feature: human-associated habitat; material: faeces | place: Austria | collected 2013
TCAAACATGTTATTATAAAAATTGGTTCGACTTCTTTGTGTAATGAAGATGGACAGTTGGATAAAGAAAGAATTTTAAAACTCATCCAACAAATAGCCGTTTTAAAACGAAAAGGATTAAAAGTAACACTTGTTTCATCAGGGGCGATTTCTTCAGGAATGGGTGTTTTAAATTTAAGTGAAAAACCCAAAGAAATTTCTAAAAAACAGGCACTTGCGGCTATTGGACAAGCACATTTGATGCAAATTTATGAAGATTTATTTTCATTGTTTCATTTAAAATGTGCACAGATTTTATTAAATCATGATGATTTTGATCATCGTAAACGTTTGATGAATTTGAGTTATGCTTTATCTTCCATTTTAGATTATGATGTAATTCCGATTATTAATGAAAATGATACATTGGCAGTAGACGAAATTAAAGTGGGGGATAATGATACATTATCAGCATTACTTTTACCAATTGTAGATGCTCAATTACTTGTTTTAGTTTCAGATATTGATGGGCTTTATGATGATAATCCTCATACGAATCCAATGGCAAAATTATTAAGTGATATTGAACTTGTGGATGATGAAATTATGAATTATGCTAAGGATTCAAGTAGTCAATTTGGTACAGGTGGTATGGTAACAAAACTTCGCGCCGCTAAAATCGTCAATGATTATGGTGGAGATATGGCTATTGTAAATGGGAATAATGAAACAGCTCTTATTGATTTGTTAGAAGGTAAACAAATTGGTACGTATTTTAGTGGAAAAGCAGGGCGCACTTTAAGTGCCAGAGATCATTGGATCATGTATCGAAGCTCTCCTAAAGGAAAAGTTACTGTTGATGATGGAGCCTGCGAAGCTTTAAAAACACATACAAGTTTACTTCCTAAAGGGATTAAAGAAGTAGAGGGTTCTTTTATGCAAGGAAGTGTAATAGATGTTCTTTCTTTTAAAGGACAATTGATTGCTAGAGGAATTACTAATTATTCAAGTGATGAGTTAAAATTGATTAAAGATCATCATAGTAATGAAATAGAAAGTATTTTACATTATAAAGATTATGATGAAGTGATTCATGCAGATAATCTTGTCATTAATAAGGGGTGAAAATCATGATTAAAGAACAACTTAAGGAAGCAAAAAAAGCCTGTCGTTCTATGCAAAATATAAAACCAGAAATAAAAAATAAAGCTTTAAGAAGTATTTCAGAGGCTTTAATTCAAAAAAGTGAACTGATTATAGAAGAAAATCAAAAGGACATTGTTGAAGCTGAAAATAATGGGATTAAAGAATCAATGATTGATCGTTTGTTGTTGAATAAAGAACGTATAGAAGCGATGGCACAAGATATTTTAAAAGTGATTGATTTACAAGATCCTATTGGAACTCTTGTAAGAGAAATTAAAAGACCAAACGGTTTAGTAATTCAACAAATCAGAATTCCTTTAGGTGTGATTGGAGTTATTTATGAATCAAGACCTAATGTCACCGTAGATATTGCCAGTTTATGCATTAAAACCAATAATGTTTGTGTTTTAAAAGGCGGTAAAGAAGCTATTCATTCAAATCGTATCTTGGTTCAAATTATTAACGAAGCCATTAAAAATCTTTTACCAACACATGCTATTACGCTTATTGAAACAAAACATCGAGAAGAAACGTTTGATTTAATTCAAGCACATGACTATGTAGATGTCATTATTCCACGAGGAAGTGCGGGACTTATTCAATATGTTGTAAAAAATGCGACTGTTCCAGTAATTGAAACAGGAGCAGGAATTTGTCATCTTTACGTTGATCAAGAAGCCAATCTTGATATGGCTTTAGAAATTGCGAAAAATGCAAAAATTCAAAGACCATCGGTATGCAATGCAATCGAAACGATTCTTGTTCATCAAAAAGTAGCTCAAGAATTTTTACCAAAGCTTCAAGAAATCTTTAAAAATGTACAAATTTATGGTGATAAAAAAACAAAAAGAATCATTGATTGTTTAGAAGCTACTGAAAAAAATTATGCTACGGAATATGATGATTATATTTGCAATGTTAAAGTTGTAGAAGATATGGAAGAGGCTATTGAACATATTTATACTTATTCAACAAAGCATTCAGAATCCATTGTTACCGAAAATAAAGAAACAGCAAAATATTTTATGGAATCTTTAGATTCAGCTTGCGTTTATCATAACGCATCTACACGTTTTAGTGATGGGGGAGAATTTGGTTTTGGTGCAGAAGTGGGCATTTCAACGCAAAAACTTCATGCCAGAGGACCACTTGGTCTGCAAGAAATCACTTCTACAAAATATATGATTTATGGAAAAGGACAAGTAAGGTGCCACAGCCCGGTAAGGCGATAATTTCAAAACACTGAAAAATGGCATTTGCAAAGGCGAGCAATAAGGCTCTGACTCAAAAGGTCGGAGCCTTATTGTTATCTATACATAATATAATCGCATCTTTGAATTTCTGCACCTGTATAAGTATAATGAAAGTATCAGGAGGTGTCAGACAATGAAGGAACACAAATATCATATCTACCTGACCAATCAGGAGCGGTCAGAGATTATAGAGTCCCTAATTGATTTCAAAAACCTCTGTATGCAGCAAGGAAAATATACCGATGCCGTTGATGAGGTGTTGGTAAAGGTAATCCGTGCAAAAAAGAAGAAACTCAAAGTTGTCTACATCTAAACATAGCTTGGGCTGCTTATTCCCCGCTTGGGGATGAGCAGCCCTTTTCCTATTATATATATCCTTAAACCCTGTGCCGCTTTTCCGCTTTCGGAAAGGTGGCTTTTTTGTTTCAGAGGGTCACGAAAAAATTTTTTCAACTTTTTTGAAAAACACCCTGCCAAAACCCACCCCTTATTCAGAGTATGTGAAGGGGTTAATTCCTGACTCCGTACAGGAGCCGCTTCGTGATCCTTGAAAACTGAATATACAGGCACTTGGGACATTATTTCTGATGATAGCCCGAAGATAGGTACGCCGTGACTTCTCCTTTTCGGAGTATGAGCGAGAACCCCTGATCTGAAATTCGGTTTGCCACCGGAACGGCGATGACAGTCAGAATGATAATGATACTTCTCTACGGAGCTGGCGGAGTACCCGGCAGAGGTGAGATTCCTATGAACACGGTGCAGCACACCGTGACCCAAGTGTTTCCCGTAAGGCGAAAGCCATCGCAGGGGGCGTTGAGAACAAATACTGCGGACATATACATAGCTGTTTTCAAAAGCAGTTATGAAATCCACAAAGAAGGAGGAAAAAGCTAAATGCCAAACTGTAAAACCATAGCGATATGCAACCAAAAAGGCGGCGTGGGGAAAACCACCACGGCAGTAAACCTCGGCGTAGGATTGGCTATGCAAGGCAAAAAGGTGCTTCTCGTGGACGCTGACCCGCAGGGTGACCTTACTACCTGCCTCGGTTGGCAGGACACGGACAGCTTGCCGCAGACCCTTTCCAATAAGCTATCAGCGGTAATGCGGGAAGAACAGCAAGACCCGTTCTCCGGCATTCTCAGCCACGAAGAAAAGGTTGACCTTGTTCCGTCAAACCTTGACCTTTCAGCGTTGGAGATGAGCCTTGTGACTGCAATGAGCAGAGAGCGCGTGATGAAAAACTATCTCAGCCAAGTGAAGGACAGATACGACTATGTACTGATAGATTGTATGCCGTCCCTCGATATGATAACGCTCAATGCTCTGACTGCGGCAGACAGTGTGATTATTCCCGTGCAGGCACAGTATCTCCCCGCAAAAGGTATGACGCAGCTTTTATCGACGATTGCCAAGGTGAAGAAGCACACCAATCGGAACCTGACAATCGACGGTATCCTGCTCACGCTTGTAGACGGCAGAACCAATCTCGCCAAAAGTACGGTAGAAGCGCTGCGAGAGAACTTCGGTTGTCGGATCAGGATATACCGGACGACCATTCCCATTGCCGTAAAAGCCGCCGAGGTTTCATCCAAAGGCAAAAGCATATACGCCTATGAGCCGAGCAGCACCGTGTCTAAGGCTTACACAGATTTTACGAAGGAGGTGTTAGCCGATGGCAGGCAGAAAGAGCGACTTCACGCTTCCCACAAACACGCTCGATGATTTGTTCTCTACGCAAGAGGAGCGGGATGATGCTAAGCTCAGTAAAATCCGAGATATTCCCCTTGAGCTGATCGACGATTTTCCCGACCACCCATTTAAGGTACGGGACGACGAGGATATGATACAGCTTGTGGAGAGTGTCAAGGAGCGGGGAGTTATTACTCTGGCTACCGTGCGTCAGAAAGAGGACGGCAGATATGAGCTGATTTCCGGTCACAGGCGAAAACGGGCTTGCGAACTTGCCGGATTTGAAGCAGAACAACGGGAATACCTTGCTGAGTTGCTTAAAGACGAGAACAACTATATTTGGGCGGCGGTGCTTTACGGTATCCGATACAGTGACGATCAGATTGTCACCGTCGCTCTTTCTCAGGTGGGCAATGTAGGTGGCGAACCGTACTGGTCTTGGTACGGCTTCGGAAGCCGTGTGGAATGGTGTGCTTGTTTTGTAAGCTGGTGCGCCGATCAGTGCGGCTATATTGACACCGGGGTTGTACCCAAATATGCAGGCTGCGTGAACGGCGTCCAGTGGTTCAAAGACCGTGGACAGTGGATCGACGGTTCTGCCGAGCCTGTCCCCGGAATGATTATTTTCTTTGATTGGGATAACAAGGGTTCGTCGGGTCCGCAGGACGGACAATCCGACCACACTGGCATTGTCCAAAAGGTTGAGAACGGTATCGTCTATACCGTTGAGGGCAACTCCAGCGATAGTTGCCGAATAAACCAGTACAGCGTAGGTCACTATGAAATTCTCGGATACGGAGTTCCGAACTATTGATGGAAAATTATGAAAAACCACCGGCTTCTTCACGCAGGAAGTCGGTGGTTTTCTTCTTCGGTTGAGTTTGTACAAAATGAAACACAGCAAAAGGCGGGACACACAGATTTGATAAAATGCTATCTATGCTTGGAGGTGAAGCGAAAATGAAAGAATACGGTTATGTCAGGGTATCTTCCTTGGATCAGAACGAAGAACGGCAGATGGTAGAAATGCGACAGCTTGGAATTGCTGAGGAAAACATCTATAAGGATAAGCAGTCAGGCAAGGACTTCAACCGTCCAATGTATCAGAAGCTGCTTCGTAAACTTAAAAAGGGGGATGTCCTGTATATTATGAGCATTGACCGGCTTGGCAGAAACTATGAAGAAATCCAAAGCCAGTGGAGATTCCTGACACGGGAAAAGGAAGTTGATGTTTCTGTGATCGATATGCCGCTTTTGGACACAAGGCGTGGCAAAGACCTGATGGGTACTTTCCTTGCAGATATTGTGCTGCAAGTGCTGTCCTTTGTGGCGCAGAATGAACGGGAAAATATCCGAAAGCGTCAGGCACAGGGCATTGCCGCCGCAAAAGCCAACGGAATGAAGTTCGGAAGACCTGTCAAAAAGGCTCCGCCCAATTTTCTGGAGATCGTGGAGAAATGGGAAAGTGGTATTATCAAATCCTATGAAGCCGCCGAGATGTGCGGAATGTGTGAATCAACCTTTTACCATCGACTGCGGGAATACAGAGCAACATTGAACAGCGAAAAAAAATCACTGTAAAAAAGTACACCTAAATACAAAAGCCATAAAAGTGGCTGCGGGAGAGTTGACTGTAAGAAAAAGTATGATAAAATATAAAAAAGCTGAAAACAGTGGGCTTTGTGGCTTGCTTTTCATCATTGAGGGCGCAAAAAAATCACTGTAAAAAGGTGTACTTTTTTAGAAAGTAGCAGGTGGGGGTAAGCAATTTGCTTGGCGAGATATACCGTGTCACCATGATCGGGCATCGAATCGTTGAGGACTTCGATATAGAAGAAAAGCTATACGATTTATTCAAGAATATGCTCCGCACAAAGAAGTAGGTGGAGTTCTATTTAGGCAGAAACGGAGACTTTGACATACTGGCAGCAAGCGTTATTAAACGACTCCAGAAGAATTATCGTAACGATAACAGTGCTTTGATCCTCGTCCTTCCGTATCCAGTGAAGGATTACGAATATTACGAGAAATACTACGACGAGATGGCAGTGCTTCTTTTGGCATCTATTTCAGGAACAATTGCCTATATACAGGTCCACAGCCATATCAGCAACTCTTTTACCGTGGCAAAGTTATCCATTGAACTCAACGAAACATTTGACGGAAAGGATAAAACAAATGTAACTGTTGAGAACACTGGAGATGTTCCCACCTATCTCCGAGCTGCTATCGTAGTCAACTGGAAGGATACTGACGGGACTGTGATCTCGGCAAATGAATCGGAATACTCCATGGCAATGGGTCCTGAGTGGATACAGGGTGCAGATAGCTATTGGTATTGTAAAAAACCAACAGATGCTGGACAACCCTCCCTTGCTCTGATCGTAATCTGCAAGCCGAAAGTTGTAAAAGCAGATCAACACCTCGGTGTAGAGATTTTGATACAAGGGGTACAAGCTGAGCCTGCGACTGCCGTTGAAGAGTTGTGGGATGCGACCGTGACCGCTGATGGTACACTCACGCCTGCGGCAAAAGGAGGGACAGCGCCATGAGGAAGCAAATTCGTAGAATTGTCCCATTGATTACGTTGCTGGCCTGGCTCTGCACGGTAACAGCCTTTGCTGTTGATATGCCCACGGTGATCTACGACAGTGGGAAAGGGACATTTACTTTTCAGAATTTGGACAACGACGGACTGTTTGGAGCTTTTCAAGACCTTATGCCCGGTGATGAGCGAACAACGGAGATTCGTATCGAAATGAAGAATCTCTCTCGTTCCGCAAGGCTATATCTCCGAGCCGAGCCAAATAGCGAAGATGTTGAGGTTTTGAAAACCCTAAAACTGAGCGTTAAGAAAAACGGAGCGACTCTGGACGAAAGCAATGGGGCGACCAGCCTCAACCAAAATGTGCTGCTCGGTACATTTTCGGGCGATAGCACCACCGTCCTTGATATGACGCTGACCGTGCCTGTCACTGTCGGAAACGAGATGGCTCAACAGACAGGTGAGTTGCAATGGATATTCACCATACAGGAGGACGGTGACGACCCCATAGTAGGACCTGTGCCCCCACCCCAAACCGGTGATGATAGCCACATGCTGCTATATATATCAGTGATGCTGGCTTCCGGAGCAGCAATTTGTGCTCTGGTTTACTTTACAAAAAAGCAACGGCGTGAATAGCCCTATATAACCGTCAAACCTCCCTGCGAAAAAGATATGGATGGCAGGTCAAAGTGACCTGCCATCCACGGTTTCCTTATTTTTTGGTGTCCGGAACATACCCGATGCAAGGAGATATACAGGTTATTTAAGAACAGTGCAGACATTAATGGAGGAACTATGAAAAAAAGAATCATCGCAAGTATTTTGACGGTCATAATGCTTATGACCATGCTTCAGACTGCCGCACTTGCGGCAGACGGAGAAGGCACTGAGGCAGTTGCCTCGACCACACCCCAAGCCGCCATTTATCTTGACCAGCAACATGGTGCGGATAGCAATGACGGACTGACGAAAGAGTCCGCAGTACAGAGTATTGTAAAGGCAAATGAACTGGCAGAAAGCAACCATACAAATGACATTTACCTTACCAGTTTTTACAAGATCACAGGAGCAGAAGTTTGGGATCTTGGTGGAAAGACAATTCATCGCTATGGCCTCGGTGGTTATATGATCGAACTCGTCAATGCGTCTGCCTCGCTGACACTGAGTAATGTTGTAATTGACGGCGCGGAGTACACTGTGGAGGCAACACACGCTGCGGAGACCGACTCGATCATCAAGGCGGCGAATGGTGGCACCATCGTATTGAAGAGCGGCGCTGTCTTGCAAAACAATAAAGCAGCTCAGTTTGGTTCCAGTATTTTGGCGAATAATGGCGTCAACATAACGATGGAGGACGGCGCGATCATTCGTAACAACACAAACCGCAACTACGAATTGGGCGGCGGCATTCTGATCGGCAACGGTAGCACCTTTACCATGAACGGCGGCGAGATAAGCGGTAATACGGCGAATGGTGGCGGCGGTGTTGCAATCATCGGCTCAACGATGGTTATGAACGATGGCACGATCTCCAACAACAGCACCTACCGGACATCCGGTCAGGGCAGTTACGGCGCCGGCGTTTATGTTGCGGATTACGCCAACTCAAGCGGCGGCGATACAGTATTTACAGCTAAACCAGCCTCTTTTGAAATGAACGGCGGAAAAATTACCGGGAACACGGCGCTTGACTACGGCGGAGGTGTTCTGACCTTCCCCCAGCAAGGTCAGAAAATTACAATCAATATTAACAACGGTGAAATTTCCGGCAATCAGGTTACGGAGGGGAGTGGCGGTGCATTCGCCGCATTCTTCGGTGTTACTGAGTTGAATATCAAAGGTGGCACATTATCAGGAAATAGTGCTCAGAACTATGGTGGCGGTGTTTTCCTGTATGATGCAACGAATGTAACGATTTCCGGCGGTACGATTTCTGAAAATAAAGCATCGCAGGGTGGTGGCGTATACTTATGGCCCACATCCGCGGTTAAACAGACCAACGGTTCCATTGAAAACAATGTTGCAAATGTAGGCGGTGGCGTCTGCGGTGGTACCTATACCATGACAGGAGGCGTTATCAAGGACAACAACAACTCTCTGACTAAGGAAGCGCGGCTTTCGGCCAGAGGTGACGGCGTTTATGTAGGTACTGCCTTCAATTTGGGAAATGATGCCGTAATCAGCACAAATAATGATGTCTATCTGGTAAAGGGCAGCAGTACTCCCAAGGAAGGCCGGTATATCAATGTGATCTCTCCGTATACGGGGGCAAGCACTGTGAATCCGATCCAGATTCACAGTGAAGATATAACGATTGAAGAAGCGAATATCATCGGTACGCAGCTCGTTCATTATACAGCTGACACAAATGGCGAGACTGCAGCTGCGAAGGCAGATGCAGATGGCATTTTCGTTCCGAGCTGGAAAATGCCGGAGGGTCTGGTCATTGGACAGAGCAAAGAGACAGGAAAGACCGATTGGATGACCTATGTACCGGCTGTCAAGATCCAGTATCAGTGGGTCAGCACAGATAATCCTACCGATGTAACCCCCCCTGCGGACGACTATGTCCGTAACGGAACGGCCTATACGGCGAAGGTACAGCAGGACACCAATCAGGGCTATGTCTTTGACGGCTGGTACACGGATGAGCAGTGTGCGCTTTCGTATACAGACGGTACGGTTCTGGATACGGATACCACCCTGTATGGCAAGTGGACGGTTGCACGCGTTTGTGTTCATTATGAATGGGTTAGTACAGATAACCCTTCCGATGTAGCACCCCCTGCGGACGACTATATCCGTAACGGAACGGCCTATACGGCGAAGGTACAGCAGGACACCAATCAGGGCTATGTCTTTGACGGCTGGTACACGGATGAGCAGTGTGCGCTTTCGTATACAGACGGTACGGTTCTGGATACGGATACCACCCTGTATGGCAAGTGGACGGTTGCACGCGGAAACCTGAGCGTCAGTAAGACCGTTGCCGGGAATGCCGGAGACACATCTAAGGCGTTCAATTTTACCGTGACACTCGGAAACACCGAGATTAATGGTGTGTTTGGCGAGATGACTTTTGTCGGTGGGGTTGCAACCTTTGTTCTGAAGCACGGCGAGAGCAAGACTGCCACGGGCTTGCCCTCGGGGATTACTTACTCAGTAACTGAGGCAGAAGCAAATCGGGACGGCTACACCACGGTGGCTTCTAAAGCAAGTGGCAGCATCATAAAAAATGATACAGTAACAGTAGCCTTTACCAATACCAAGAACAGCAATATTTCGGAGGGACCGGATCATCCGAATGTGCCGAGTAAGCCCAGCACGCCGACAAATTCGCCCGAAACTGGTGACACTTTGAACCTGCGGCTATGGACTTCTGTAATGGGGGTTTCTTTGGCCGGGCTGATTATCTCTCTGGTAGTTGTGAAAAAGAACAGCTATCGTGGCAAACGGATGAAATAATCCAAAGGAGGCTGGGAGATTCCCAGCCATGCTTTGATATGGTTCACTATAATTGCAAGTAAAAGGAGGATTTGATGTGAGAACGAAAGTAATGTCATGGTTGTTAGCGCTGTGTCTAATGGTTGGATTGTTGCCGGCAACCACATTAGCTGCTGCGGCTCCCGGAACAAGCAGCGGTACAGTTATCTATGTATCCGAAAGCGGCGATGATTCAGCCGCCGGCGATGAGAACGCACCTCTTAAAACAATTGGTGCGGCATTTACGAAGGCAGCTGACGGAGATACGATCTGCCTGCTTTCTGATATTCAATTAACTGGAAAGCTGGTTCTGACCGGTGATAAATCAGTAACGCTGGCAGGCAAAGCCGGTGAAACTGCAAAGAAGATTACCTGTCAAAAAGCATCTTCTAGTGACAATTATATGATTGAGGTTGGTGTTGAATACGGCACAGCTACAGCGACGAACCTCACGCTTGAAAATGTGACGGTTGATGCTGAGGGACAGGATATTCGCTGCATCCGTGTTTGCCCTGAAAGCCAACTTATATTAGAAAACGGTGCAACGGTCTGCAACGGACGTGCAGTCCATAGTGATGGTTCAACAGGAACAAATGACTGGGGCGGCGGTATCGTAGTTGATAGCAATGCAAAGCTGATTATGAATGATGGCTCTGCCGTAACCGGCTGCTCTGCTGAGCAGGGCGGCGGCATCTATCTCAGCGGTGAGATGGAGCTGAACGGCGGTACGATCAGCGGAAATACCGCAGTTGGTGATTATTACCGTCCTGGCATTACACAAAGTGCCCATGGCGGTGCAATTCTGATTCGTGCAAATCGTGCTGACTATGATGAGAGTTATGCAGTTCCGGCTAAATTGACTATGACCGGCGGAAACATTCAAAACAATAAAGCGGCAAGTGACCTAAGCGCTTTTGGCGGTGCGGTTGCTATTCTTGGCACACCCAAAAACACTGTAGATTTGACCAACGAATTCATTATGACCGGCGGTACGATTTCCGGCAATACAGCCGGATACGGCGGTGCAATCTCTGTTTATGCGGCTGATAGATATTGGAACGGCAACGCAAGCGTCAAGATTTCCGGTAATGCGGAGATTACTCAAAATACAGGCCGCAATGGCGGTGGCGCGATTGCTCTGTGGACCAGTAAAGCCGATAATTACACCAGCACCGTAGAAATGAGCGGCGGTACGATTTCGGAAAATGAGACATTCTCTAAGGGCGGCGGTGTTTTCCTGTACGGCAAGGGAGACTCGTTCTACATGACCGACGGCATAATTTCCGATAACGAAGCTAAACAAGGTGGCGGCATTTCCATCAGTGATACAGATGCGGCTGCTTATCTGCTGGGCGGTACCATTCAGGATAATAAGGCAATTGATGGATACCCCCACGTTGATGATGCTTCGGAGCGCAGCTATTACGGAAACGCAGTTTACCAGGATGGCAGCCTCTATCTTGACGGCACAAAAGCCAACATCAGCGGCGATATTCGTATCGGTTGCCGCTTTGATACAAGCGGAGGAATTTCCACAAACCGTTTCGTTGCCTTGGTCGGCGCATCGGATACGATGAACGATTACGAATTGACTTCTTTTGAAAGTGAATCACTGGATGGCAGAGTGGTTGTTGCCCCCAGTGCGATTACTTATGGAACAGAAGCCTATAGCGTAGCAGATGCCGAACCGTATCTGGCGCATTTTACACACAACCATAAGGAAATTATTACAGATACTGATTATACGGCAGAAACGGGAGCTTCTTCTCAGGCTAAGAGCCTTGTTCTGTATGGAGCAATCCAAAAGTATTCTGTTACCTACACAGACGGTATCGGTGGAGCCAGCTTTGCGGATGAGGTAACCAGCGACCTGCGCCGTGGAACTCCCACCCCTGCATTTACCGGCGGAACACCGACCCACAGCGGCTATACCTTTACTGGCTGGTCTCCGGCAGTGGCCGCAACGGTGACAGCCAATGCGGTCTACACCGCCCAGTGGGTGCCTATTGGCGGCGGTGGTGAAGACCCATACGGCAACCTGACCGTTTCAAAAACCGTAACCGGAAAAGCCGGCGATACCGAACAGAAATTCACTTTTACGGTTAAGCTGGACCGTGCTATCAGTGGAGCATACGGTGATATGACATTTAATAATGGTACCGCTGTGGTGACGCTCAAGCATGGTGAAAGCAGCACAGCCACCAAGCTGCCTGCGGATATCCACTACACGGTCACCGAAAGCGATAACGATGGTTATACGGTAACGGCAAATGGAGCTACCGGTGTAATCAGCGACGGTAAAACCGCTGTGGCAGCCTTTATCAACACCAAGGATAGCGATGCACCGGACCAGCCGAGCAATCCGGATAGCCCTGTCACACCGAATCAGCCGGGCAGCCCAGATGTGCCGAATGACTCCGGTACACCGGACGATGTGCCCAAGATGGGAGATACCATGAACTTGGGATTGTGGATTTCCCTGATGGGACTTTCTCTGGCAGGATTGTTTATATCCCTGGTAGTTGTGAAAAAGAGAACCCGTCGAAACCGTCATTCTAACTAAAAATTAACTCCAATGCTGGCAAGTCAACTGACTGCCAGCATTGCTTCTTTTTTCGGTGGCCGTCATACGAGTCAAAGGTAACCGTCGTAAGCATAAAACCTATCTGCATATAAAAGACCGCCATCTCAAAGAGCCGTTGCTCACCGAGATGGCGGTCTTCTATTTTTGTGGCATATAGCATTCTTCCGGGGTATTGCGGGAAGCAGCTTTTCAGCCCATTCTTTGTCAGCTTCGTAACCACCAAGCCTCTCCGCACATAGACAGGCATGACCCAATAGTGGTGGGAAGTTTCGCAACATTGCAGAGCCATTATCTCGAAGGGCGTCATCAAATTATTTGTCATATCTTAGAAAATCGTTACAGTGCTCCTGCTGGCGCAAACGGTAGCCTTGAGAGATCAGCGTATCGGTTTTTAGAGCGACAAGGTTAATATCTGAGTTCAATGTCCGTGCGATCTGTTGCGTGTCGTATCCTCTTTCCGCAAGTTCAAGGAAGTCCTCATCTGATAGGGAAATCTGTGCGGCAAAGAGATTGGCTTCGTACTCCATACGGTTGTCCCTCATATTGAAGATCTCAAACTCTTTGAAGTCCCCGACTTTCGTGGCTTCCTCCCGATGTAAAGCATCGTGCCCTAATTCGTGAAGTAGCACGATGTTCTCCATAACTGGATGCAGATCATTTTTGATAAAGATGAAGCGATTACGCATCAAGACTTTATATGCTCCACGCTGTTCATTGAACGGATAATACATTACCTCGATTCCTAATTCCCTTGCTATTCTGAGAGGATCACGGGTTCCGCATTGAGCAACGATGGAGTTTGCTTTTTGTACGATTTCCGAAGTGCTTACATACATCGGCTTCACCCCTTTTCAGTTTGTTCCTGTTTCCATTCTAACACACAATGTGTCCCATAAACGGGACTCAATCCTGCTTGCCCTTAGAACGGTACTTCTTTGGGGTGTACTTTTTGTTTTTCTCTTTCGCAAGCCAATAGGCATCCATAATGGCTTGCATCATAACATCCATATCATCCTGTGCCAACTCACCGCCGGTAAACAAACCGGTTATTTCATCTGTGAGCTGTTGCGCTTGTTTGGCACCTCGTGCGCCGTACTGCTCCGCAGCCTGAGCAACGAGCATACCATCCGTACCGAGAAGCTGATCCACAGAAATATTAAGTGCCTTTGCCAGCTTCTCCGCTGCATCCAAGCGAGGACGAGAGGTTCCGCATTCGTATCTCTGTATGGTACGGGGGGGGAAACGCCGGAAACCTTTGCAAGCTGCTCCTGCGTCATATCATTTTTTTCTCTCAGCCCTTTTAATCTGTCGCTGAACTTCATTATCAATTCCCTCCATAAGATTTCTATTTTTAGCAACACGACATTTTGGTTTGTCAAGAGGTTTCGCAGAATTTTCAAGGATTAAGGTGATTTAGTTGAGCAGATCAATACTGCATTGCGATATGAACAACTTTTATGCGTCGGTTGAATGTATGCTCGACCCGGTTTTGAAAAAGTATCCTGTCGCTGTCTGCGGCTCGGTGGAAGAAAGGCACGGTATAGTCCTCGCCAAAAACTACGCCGCAAAAGCCTTTGGTATAAAAACCGGCGATGCTGTATGGCAAGCGAAGCAGAAGTGCAGAAACCTTGTTGTAGTGCCTCCGCACTTTGAGGAGTACATCAAATACTCTAAACTTGCAAGAAATGTCTACCAGCGCTACACAGATCAAGTTGAGCCGTATGGAATGGATGAGTGCTGGCTTGACATCAGCGGAACAGACTACACCTTTGGTTCCCCTGAAAAGGTGGCAAATGACATAAGAGAAACGATCAAGTTTGAGCTGGGGTTGACCATCTCAGTCGGCGTGTCTTTCAATAAGATATTTGCCAAGCTCGGTTCGGATATGAAAAAGCCGGACGCTGTGACAGTCATTCCGAAGGATAGCTTTCAGGAAAAAATATGGGGACTCCCCGCAGCGGACTTGCTCGGTGTGGGACGGGCAACGCAGCGTGTATTAGATAGCTATTGCATTAGAACCATTGGCGATTTAGCTAAGACCGATCCTGACTTTCTAAACCGACGGCTCGGTAAAAACGGAATTGCCCTTTGGCAGTATGCAAATGGTAATGACCGATCTCGTGTTATGAACGCCGACTTTGTTTCTCCGGTTAAGAGCGTGGGACACGGAATTACTACCATCGAAGATTTGGAGAACGACGAGCAGGTGTGGTCCGTCTTTCTCGAATTGACGCAGGACATCGGACATAAACTCCGTGTCCACAAAAAGTGTGCGGATGGAGTCGTCATTCACATACGGGACAACACACTTTTTTCAAAGCAATGGCAAGCGGCATTGGATATGCCTACACAATCCCCAATGCTGATCGCAAAAGCGGCTTTTGCCCTCTTTGAAAAAAGATACGACTGGAGGAACCCGATTCGCTCAGTCACGATTCAGGCAATCAACTTGGTGCCACAGGACACGCCCCGACAAGTCGATTTGTTTATGAACATCGAAAAGATTGAGAAAGCAGAAAGGCTCGACCAGTGCATTGAAACCATTCGCCAGCGGTTCGGCAAGAACAGCATCCGCAACGGCATCCTTTTTCAAAATCTCCGGATGCCGAGTGAAAAGCCTGAGATTACTATGCCGACCGGGGTGCTTTGTTAAGGAGGTCAGTATGATTAGTACAAGCAGTAACAAGATTGATGAAATTGTTATGCCTGATGAGATCGAAACCTATGTTTCGATGCCGTCTTGTTTGTTGCAGGGGTGCAGCAATGATCTGATTATTTTCCGTGCAGATGGAGGGAACCATTTCACCCACTACGGTATTTATGAGAGAATGTTTCTTATCTTTGATGTCAGCAAGGACTTCAAGGACGGACGCCTTTCCTGCTATCTGAACAATTCCGGCGATGATCGTCCTAAGTTCAAAGTTTCTGACAAGCCATTGGATGGCTATCGCCATTTTGGTAGGCTGGTTGCCAGTATGAAGAATTATGAGGTGTAAGGATGGAAGAAGAACGGCGCAAGGTATATGTGGAAGTCGATGTTACCCATAAGACGGATGGAACGGCTCGACCCCGAAAAATCAAATTTGAAGATGGTGAGGTCTACGAGATCGACCGTGTAAGGCACTGCTGTCGTGCGGCATCGACCAAGGTCGGTGGAACAGGGCTTCGTTATACGGTAATGATATGTGGCACGGAAACCTTCCTTTTCGATGAAGAAAATGGAAAGTGGTTTGTAGAAGGCAAGAAAAGAGCAGTTCTCTAAGGATGCCACCATTCATCAGCCCTGAAAGCGTCAAGGAACTTAATGAGGTGATGTGCGTGACAAAAGATAATTGGACACCTATACCGATGTATTGCTCTAACTGCGGTGCATTGCTTTACGGATATAGAAATGATGAGGGGAAAATCTAGTATGAGTGTAAAAGGTGCGGAACCGTAGCGGTTCGAGTCCAGAAAGGACGCTGACACGACAAGATTGACCTTTATGCCCCGGAAGGGCAAATCCGATATTATTGATCGGCTAAAAACTGAATACAGCAAAACGACGGAATGGTTGAGGTGAAACAGACTGCGTAATTCCATCTCCAGGTCACTTGCTTTGAACACTTCGGTTGGTTAAACCAAACTTGCTATGCAGATATGAGAGGCCACCGACAAGACAGTAAGCCATAGGCTTACCCTGTCTTGCCGGTGGCTTCTTTTTTTCGGCAAGAACAACCGACCAAGGGCTTCCGGCAGAGAAATCTCTGAAAGGAAGCCTTTTTCTATGCTGAACAAGTGGCTCTGCTATATCGCTGAATATCCGTGATCTCCGAATTTTGAACCAGAACACCAAATTCAAAATTCAAAGGAGATTACGCAAAATGACGAATAACACAATCAACATCGAAGCACTGGCAGAAGAATTTAAGGTTGAGTGTAAGGTTATCAAGCTAGGCTATGAGTATCCCGGCTACACAGGCACAGAAAAGTATGCCATTGTCACCGATCTCAGCTACGCTCAGATTATGGAACGGTATGCGCCTATTGCAGAGCACTATTGTCCGTTTCTGCTCCTCAGCAAAGCTGCCGGAGAGGTCATCGCAGACTATAAGCGCAACGAGGACAAATTCTCTAAGCGGATGCAGAAAGATGATTGCTACGGCTTTGAGGATGGCATGACCGAGCGCTACAACATTGAATGATGTGTCCCCAATTTTGCACAAGCCTTGTTTCAGGAGCGCTTTCCGCAGCGGCTTGTGGAAAAAGCGTTTGCACTGCTTACTCCCATCCAACAAAGCCGTGTGAACCAGCACATTTTCGGAAAAAAGTCTTTTGCCAAAATTGCCGCTTCGGAGGGTAAAGCAAAGAACACAATTCAGGAGTCATACGATGCCGCAATTAAAAAGATGAAAAAATTTTTGAAAAACACCCTGCCAAAAGACCTCCCTTATTCAGAGTAAATGAAGGGGTTATTTCTGATCTGGTCAGGAACGCCTTTCAAAAATAAAAGTATGAGGGGTTATACATTATGGAAAACAAGAACATAAGCAGCAAGGTTCGGCGTGGAGAAATCTATCTTTACGATTTCGGCAATAACGGTGGATCAATCCAAAGCGGTGTGCGTCTTGCTTTGGTCGTACAGTGTGATGAGAGCAATGCGGCAAGCAACACAACGATAATTGCCGCAATGACCTCCATTATCAAAAAGCAGTATTTACCGTCCCACATCATTTTAGACGATCGATTCGGATTGAAAGATCCGTCTATGGTGATGCTCGAACAACTGAAAACCGTCAATCAATCCGACCTCATTGAATATATCGGCAAAATCGATGACGAGCATTATATGAAAAAGATCAATATCGGTATCAAAAAAGCAATGGGACTTTGGGCAGATAAGCCTTATCGCAGACCCACAGATATTCGCTGCCTTTGCGTGAAATGCTTGGAGGACTATAAGAACAATACAAACTTCATTGTGAAGCGCCTTGATCCGTTTGCGAGAGTCAAGGAAAAATGCGATAAGTGTCAGAATCTCGGCTATGATTACCTTGTCATCGAAAGAAGCAAGGAGGGGCGTTAATGGAGAATACTTCGCAGAAGCGCAACCCAGCCATTGAATTTTCCTCTGACTTCAGCGACAACGATTTCAAAATGAAAATCGGTGGAACGGTGTATGAAGTTTCTACCCACTTTGATCCTGAAGGCAGTAGGTGTGTATTGCAGCAATTCCGTGACCTGATACTTTCAGAGGATTTGCTGGAAAATCGCATAATTGCAGAAAACGCCAAGGCGCGGTAAGATAATTGTGCCTTTGCAATGCCCGGTTGTCGGAAAGGAGATATGACAATGGCAACAGCAAACTATATTAAAGGGCAAAACGAAGCCAAAATTACGGCTCTTTACTGCCGCCTTTCGCAAGATGACGGGTGTGAAGGCGAGAGCAACTCTATATCGAACCAAAAGGAGATTTTACTTGCATACGCTCAGCGGAATAATTTTCCGAATCCGCAGTTTTTCACGGATGACGGATTTTCAGGTACAACCTTCGACCGACCGAGTTTTATTCAAATGGAAAACTTGGTGGAGCAGGGCGTGGTAGACACCATCATTGTAAAGGATTTGAGCCGCTTTGGCAGAAACTATCTCGATGTGGGTAACTACCTTGAAATCAAATACCCAACGCTGGGGGGTAAGGTTCATCGCCATTCAGGAAAATGTCGATACCCTGAAAGAAATAGGTACAGAGATGATGCCGTTCAACAACATTTTCAATGAGTGGTATGCAGCTCAAACAAGTAAGAAAATCCGTGCGGTGTGGAAGAACAAGGCGGCAAACGGCAAGCATGTCAGTTCCTCCGTCCCATTTGGATATGTCAGAAACCCACAGGACAAAGAGGACTGGCTGGTAGATGAACCGGCTGCGGAAGTTGTACGAAAAATCTATGCTCTGTGCCTTGATGGTCGGGGACCTTCGCAAATTGCACGGCAACTTGAACAGGAAAAGGTGCTTATTCCCACCGCCTATTATGCTTCACTCGGCAGAAAGACACGGAAACAGTACACAGACCCATACGCTTGGGATCAGAAAACGGTCGCCGGCATTCTCGTCAATCAGCAATATACAGGCTGTACGGTAAATTTTATGACCACCACAGTCAGCTACAAGGTACACAAGACCGTGTATAAGCCAAAGGACGAGTGGCAGATCATCCCGAACACTCAGCCTGCTATCATTGACGAGGATACTTGGAAAAGGGTGCAGGAACTTCGAGAGCATCGTATCCGTCCGACAGCAACGGGCAGGACAAGTCTGTTCTCCGGCAAAGTGTTCTGCGCTGATTGCGGCTCAAAACTCCACTTCTGTGCTGCCAAGAGTTTGAACGCCAATCAGGAGCATTACCGTTGCGCCAATTACAAAAGTGGCAGAGGAAGTTGTCAGATACATTTTATCCGTAATGTTGTGCTTGAAAAAATCGTACTTGAAGCAATCAACAGTTTAGCGGACTTCGTAAGGTGCTATGAGCCGGTATTTCTGTATCTAATGGCACAAAAGGACATTGTATCTAAACGGACAGAAGCCTCTAAACTTAGAACTGCCATTGAAAACGAAAAACGGCGTATTCAAGACCTTGACAAACTGATAAAGCGTATCTATGAAGATCAAGTCCCCGGTAACATCTCTGCCGAACGCTATGCAAGAATGTCGGTCAATTACGAGAACGAGCAATGCCACCTTATCAATAAGGTGGCAGAGGACGAAAAGAAACTCGCCTGTATTGAACAGACGAGCCTTGACTTGAAAACCTTATTGAAGGTTCTGCGAAACAGTACATCCTTTGAAGAATTGACACCAACCCTTGTGAACTCTCTAATTCGCAGGATTGAGGTTCATAACAACGACAAATCAAGCGGTCATTGCTATGTGAAGGTAGACATCTACTTCACGGCTATCGGACTGATTGACATTCCCACAGAGGACGAAATCAAAAGCCTTATGGCTAAAATCAAAGCAAATCCACAGGAATGCAGGCTTACAGCCTGAAAAGAGAAAACGGTGTAACCCCGATTGTGGGGTTACACCGTATCCCTGCCAAAAAACATCCTTATGGGGCTTTGGCTGGAGTTAAGGCTCCTTCTTTTTTTATAAAAAATTATTTAGGCTAAATAAATTTGCTAAACAAATACTAAATAAATTCATTTTGAAAGGCTTTATATTATGCTCTATCAAAGATAAAATAGTAATGGCGATAAAAAATGAAACTTGTAGAGTTATATACAGAATTATCAATAGATCCTTTTAAATTAATTGAATCAATTGTTCATGCCGAAGGATCCGTTGTTATTTTGTTTAAAAATAGAAAAAGTGAAATACTTTATGTCAATGAACAGTTCTACCATAAGCATCCACAATTCAAGGATTATAAGGAATCTGTTTTAGGGAAAACGGACTTTGATTTATTTCTAGATTTGCATGAACATGCAAAACAAGCTTTTAATGATGAACAAAAGGTCATGGAAATAGGAAAAGCAATCAATGTTGTTGAAACAGAAGGCAAAACAGAAAAAGGGCACACAATTATTGCACATACAAGAAAATATCCTGCGCATAATAAAGCTGGCGAAGTTATTGGAGTTTTTGTGATTACAGAAGATATGACAAGTGATGTTGTTGCTTTAAGAGAAAACCAAGAAAAAGCAAAAATACTTACAAAATTAAATGTTGAACTTTCACAAGAAAATGCGACGCATGCTTTAAGTCAACTCTATAATCGAAGATTTATTCATGCGGAATTAGATACTCTTCATAAAGAATATATCAAGAATAATACACCATTTTCTATTTTACTTTTAGACTTGGATAATTTTAAAAGTGTAAATGATAATTATGGACATCAAATTGGTGATGAAGAAAGTGTACAAGATTTGATGAACAAATGTGATTAAAGAATGCATATTTCTAAAAGGGATGAAAAAGATCGAATTACTTATTAAGGATGATACAAAAACTATCATCCTTTTTCTATTTGTACTATAATAAATTCAAGGAAGTGATAGAATGTATAAACAAATTAAAGATCTTGCTTTTAAATATCATCAAGAAACGATTAAACAACGTCGTGATTTTCATCATTATGCAGAAAGAGGTTGGCTTGAAATAAGAACAGCTTGTCAAATTGCAACAACTTTAGAAGAACTTGGTTATGGGGTTTTAGTAGGAAAAGAGATCATGGATAAAGATGCGCGTATGGGGTTACCACCAGAAACGATTTTTAATCTTAATTATTTACGTGCAAAAAAAGAAGGAGCAAATCCAAAATATTTAGAAAAAGTTAAAAATGGTATGACAGCAGTTGCAGGTGTTTTAAAAAAGGGAGATGGACCAGTTGTCGCCATTCGTTTTGATATTGATGCTTTAGGCCTTGTTGAAGATTCAACAGATGGTCATTACCCTTTACAAGAAGGATTTTCTTCATGCCATTTAGGTGCAATGCATGCTTGTGGCCATGATGGACATGCATCCATTGGACTTACAACAGCACGTATTTTAATGGAATTAAGTGAACATTTACATGGAACGTTAAAAATTATATTTCAACCGGCAGAAGAAGGCGTACGTGGCGCAAAATCTATTTGTGAAAGTGGTTTTCTAGACGATGTTGATTATATTTATGCAGCTCATATTATGCCACGAGTCGGCGATTATGATCTCTATTTTGGAATGAATGAATCGTTTGCAACAACGAAACTTGATGTCATTTATCATGGTGTTTCAACGCATGCTGCTGAATCACCACAATTTGGTAAAAATGCACTTTTATCAGCTGCAAATTGTATTATTAATTTACATTCTATTCCTCGAAATAGTGATGGACAAACACGTGTCAATGTGGGAACAGTTCATGCGGGAACAGGAAGAAACGTTGTTCCAGATACAGCTAAATTAGAAATTGAAGTTCGTGGAGTTACAAGTGAGCTTAATCGATATATGGAAATTTATGCAAGAGATATTATTAATGCTTGTGCTTTGATGCATGATACGGTTGTAGAAATCAAACAAATGGGAAAAGCATTTGCTTTAAATTGTGATGAAGATTTTATGAATCAAATTCGAACACTTTGTCAAAAAGAAATGCCTGATTTAAAATTACCACCAGAAAATTTAAGCCCATTAGGAGGAAGCGATGATTTTTCTTATATGATGGAATATGTTCAAGTTCATGGTGGAAAAGCAACCTATATGAAATTATTGACAGATATTACCGCTTCACCTCATAATACTTCATTTGATTTCAATGAAGAAGTTCTTAATAAAGGACCAAGAATTATGGCTGCTATTGCTTATTCATTGCTAAAATAAACGAGAGTATATGTTAGAATTTGAATACGATGTACAATTATTAATTGAAGAGAAAAAATTTAATGAAAATCAAATCAGTGCTTTCTTAAAGAATACTTTAAAGGGGATTGTTTACTTGCAGTAGAGGATTAAAAGGATAAAATCTATTTTATAATGGGTTAAAAAATGTTATAATTGCATAGCTGTTTATAAAATACATAGGTATTTATAAAACGAAATTAAAGAAGAAAGAAATTGATAGAAATATCAAAAATACTTTCTTTTTTTATTGATGGGAGGAATTATGGTTAATATATTTGATACATTACCCGTAAAGTTTTTTAATATTTTTAATACATCTGATCGAGTTGTTATTAGTGAATGTATTGGTGTTCTTTATGAGTATATTAAAGATGACGCTTCTTTTGCTTCACTGAAAGAAAATCTTATTTATGAACTTACAAAATATTTTACTAACCATTTAATTGAACTAGAAGATGTTCAAATTCAATCACCACGTGAAAGAGCCTTTTATGTTTATCGTCGCTTAAAAGAATGCGGCTGGATTAGTGAGGAAGTGGGAGAAAATTATCAAGTTTATACTAGTTTTGAAGACTATGCGATTAGTATTATTGAAACTTTAATGAATTTGGATGAAGATCGTGATATTGAATATTCAAGTATGGTTTATAGTATTTACTCGCAGTTTAAAAACTTTGATATTGAAAATGGACATAAAATCATTGATGCTCAATATAGCATGACAAAAAGTTTAATGACAAAATTAAAGAATCTTAATACAAATATTAAGCGTTATATCAAGCGATTAGTAAAAGATAATATGAAGAATGATTTGAATCAAATTTTAGATTCTTTATTAAGTGATTATCAGATGAAGATTGTTGATCGAGCATTTTATAATTTGACGACAAAAGATCATCCTTTAAAATATCGAAATAGTATTATTTCACAAATTCAAAAAATAGTAGATGATCCACAAACAACAGAAATAATCATTGGTAATATAATGCTTTCTAAAGATATTTCTTACCAAGAAGCTAGCGATTTGTTTTATAAACAAACTTCGTATATTATTGATGCTTTTGAAAGTATTCTTGATTTAATTAATGAAATCAATAGAAAGAATGAAAAGTTTGTTGCTTCAGCAACAAATCGTATTATGTTTTTAATGAACGCTAAAGAAGATATTAGTGGCAAAATAAATGATATTCTTAAAGAAGGACAATATTATATAGAAGCTTTTGAAAATGTGACGACACTTTCTGTTAATAAATATTTAGATCAAAATTCTCTTTACTTGCCAAGAACCATCAAAAAAGTAAAGAATGTCGATTTAATCATTGATGACCCTTTAGATGAAAATGCACGTTTAGAGGCCATTGAAAAATTAAAACGTAATGAAAAATATACGAAGACAGCAATAGAAAAAGTTGTTTTAGAAGAATTAAGTGAAAAAGAATCTCTTTTAGGTTCCACTTATTTTGAAAATCAAAAAGATTTATCGATGTTTATTTTAACGTGGCTTTATGGCTTTAGCCAAAATGCCTGTTATAAAATTGAACCTCAAGATCAAATCATTATAAAAGAACATTATCAATTTAGAGAATTTATGATAAGGAGAGTTGAAGATGAATAAAAATGAACTAATGAAAAATATGTCCCAAGCATATTTATTGTTGTCTGAAAAAAAGAAAGAAGAATTTTCACGTATTTTAAATCGTTTATTAGCGGTAAATTATTTATGTGGAGGACGTAAAAGAGATCGAGAAGATTATTATTTTATAAGTGAAAATGAACAATTATTTAAAGATTTTTTGATGATGCTAGATTATGATTTTCATTTATATAAAGCAGATCGTGTCATCTTTATTTATAATATTAATAATTACAATCATTTAAATCTTAATCAAATGCAAACGATTGTTTTATTGTTGCTTAGAAAACTTTATTTTCAAAAATCACAAGAACTTCAAGATACGGAATTTATTCATATTACTTTAGGAGAACTTCATGGAGAAATAGAAGCCACAGGAATTTATAATGAGCGTTTAAAGAAAACTGAATTAAAAACGATTTATCAATTTTTATCACGTTACAATATTTGTGAACGAGTTGGCGATTTGAATGAAGATGATTCTCGTCTTATTATTTATCCAACAATCAATTATATTTTACCTGTTCAAAAAATAGAAGAAATAAATCAACGTATCCAACAATTTAAGAAAGGAGACCAACATGAAAACATTAACGAAAGTGAAACTGATTAATTGGCATACTTTTTCAAATACTGAATTTGAAATTTATAAGAATGCTTTGATTACAGGAGAAAATGGTACAGGAAAATCAACAATTCTTGATGCTATTCAATATGTACTTACAGTTGGGAAGTGTAAATTCAATAAAGCCGCAAGTGATATAGGAAATCGTACGCTTGAATCGTATATTCGTTGTAAAACCGGAATTGAAGGACATGAATATGTAAGAAATGGGGATGTAACAACTTATATAGTTTTAGAATTTTTTGATGAAAAAACAAAAGATTATCAAATTATTGGAACAGTTATTGATTTACCATCTGGTGGACGTCTTAATCGTGAATTTTTTCAAATTCTCGACTCACAAATAAATGATGTTACTTTTATTGAAGAAAGGAAAGTTTTAACAAAGAAGGAATTTAAAAATACACTTAATACCCATAATCAACAAGGATTCTTTAAAGATACCATTAAAGAAGGAGAAAGACTTTTTGGAAATGCTTTAGGGGTAAAACTAAAATATTTTGATTTAGTAACAAGGGCACTTGCTTTTAAAGCAATTGATAATGTTTATCAATTCATTGTTGATTTTTTACTTAAAGAAGACTTTGTAGATATTCAAAACCTAAGAGATAGTATTAAACATTATAAAGTCCTTGAAGAAAAACTAAAAGTGTCTAAAAAAGAGTGTGATACTTTAGAAGAAGTTATCCAATTCTATAATCTGTATTTAGAGAATGCTTTCCAAATTGATGTTCTTGATTGTACGAAAGAAAAGCTTTATGAAAAAGAATTACGCTTTTTAATTGAAAATAGTCAAAAAAGATATCAAGCAATTGAAGATCAATTTAAATTCATTCAACAAAAACTTAATCAATTTCATCAAGATGAAGAAAGTTATCAAGAAAAATATCACCAACTCGATCAATCATTAAGAGAAAATGATACTTATAATTTAAAAAATGATTTAAAAAAAGAATGTGAGCGTCTAAAAAAAGAAAAAGAGGATAAACAGAAAGAATATATGGATTTATTAGATGAACTTCAACAAGAAGCGAAGCTTTTAAAAGAATTACGTATACAAAAAGCTTTTATTAAAGCCCTTGAAAATGAAGAATATCATACAGAAACGCTTTCTACACATTTACGAAAAGTCGAACAAGAAATTATCGAAAAAACAAATAAGACAGAATATCAACGCTCTTCTTTACAATTAGAAATTACTAAAAATGTTGAACAATATAATCAATATCAAGAGGAATATACTTCTTTAAAAGAAAACCAACTTTATTATCGTAAAGAAATTCAAGAGTTGATTTGTTTATTAAATGAACAACTTACAAAACATTTTGGTAAAAGCATTGAAATAAAACCTTTATGTGAATATATAGAAGTTAAAGATGAAAAATGGCGTACTGCTTTAGAAGGCTATTTAAATAGTCAAAGATTTGATTTGATTGTTGAGCCAGAATATTTTGAATACGCTCTTCTTGTTTATGAAGAATATAAAAATAAAAGAGGAATCTATGGCGTAGGGATTGTTGATGTTGCTAAACTTGCTAAATATGGAAATGTTGCTTTAAAGGAAACTTTGGCAGATCAATTAGAATGTAAAAATACATATGCAAGATGGTATGTTAACATGTTACTTTCAAAAGTTCACTGCGTAGATGATGTTACACAATTAAGGAATTATCCAACAGCGATTACACCAACATGCATGCTTTATAAAAACTATACAGCAAGAGCACTTAACCCCCGTATTTATAATAAACCTTATATTGGTTTAGGGGCTATCAAGATTCAATTAAAAACAATTGAACAACAATTAGAAACATTACAACAAGAAATCAAACAACAAAAAGTAAAACTTGAAGCATTAAAAAATACACAATCTTTATTAAAAAAATCAAATGCTGATAAAATACTTTATCGTATTGATCTTCTTGATAAATATCATAGTCTTGAAAAAGAATACCAGGAAGTCAATGAGCGTTATCAAAAATTAGAACTTGATGATTCCATTATTTCTTTACAAGAAGAATGTGAAGCAGTAAAGAAACAACTTGATCAAACAAAAAAAGAAAAAGAAAATGCGTTAATGAAAAAAGGAAGTCTAGAAAATAATCTTGAAACGTTTAAAGAACAGCTTGAACAAACTCAAGAAAGTTGTGATGTTTTGCATGAAAAAATCATTCAATTTGAAATGGATCATTTAGAACTTTCACAAAAAGCTGATCAAAAAGTCATTGTCTATTTAAAACGTTTTGTAAAAGATTTTAAATCGATGAAAAATGAAATTGATTATCAAAAGTCAGTTTCTCAAGATAAAGCTCGTCAAGTAGAATCTCAAATTGAAATGAAGATGAAAGATTATAATAATGAATATAATATAGGCTTTGAAAATTCTTTAAAAGATATCGAAAGTTATAAGCATAGATTTCATCAATTGAAAGATATGGATATTGTTTCTAAAGAAGAAAAAACAAGACAAGCAAAATTAAAATGCGAAGAATCCTTTAAAACCTCTTTTATTTCAGGATTAAATGAAAAGATTGAAAATGCGAAAAAAGATATTTATGAATTAAATAAAGGGTTAGCACAAAGAGATTTCAATGGGGAAACTTATGAATTCTGTGTTTCACCAACTTCAAGAGATGATTTTAAAGAATACTATAAAATTATCCAATCAGGTAAAGAATATATGGCAAATAATCTTTTATCGGAAACATTGAATGAAAATCAAAGAAGAATTATGGATGAGTTGTTTATTAAACTTTCATCAGTAGAAAATGATCAAGAAACAGAAAAGATGTTACTAGAATATACAGATTATCGTAATTATTTAGATTATGATATTAAAATAAAATATAATAGTGGGGATTTTGCTTATTTTTCAAAAGTCAATAAAGAAAAATCAGGTGGAGAAACACAAACACCATTCTATGTAATTATGGCAGCAAGTTTTGAACAAGTTGTACGTAATCGAAATCAAAATGAAGGTTTTGGTTGTGTTGTTATTTTTGATGAAGCTTTTAATAATATGGATGAACAAAGAATTCAAGAAATGATCAAGTTCTATAATGAACGTGAAATCCAAACGTTTATTGCGGTACCACCTTCAAGAGCAAGTACAATTATTCCTTATGTTAATACAAGATTGCTTGTTATTAAACAAAATCAACATTCCTTTGTCGAAGGGTTTAGAGATGAAGAATTATAGAGAAGATATTTTAAATAACTTTATTGAACGTTATGAAAAGAGTAGTTACTACAAAGGAAAATCTTTAAAACCACAAAAAAGTTCTATTGTTTTACATGAACGTTATCCTCAATATGGACAGAGTCGATATCCAGAAGTTCTTGAAAAGATTGAAGATGTTGTTCTTCAATTAGAAAAAGAAGATCTTATTCAATTTGCAAAGGGAAGCATAGAAGGAAACAGAAAACTTATTTTTGTTCCAACAGAAGAACGTGTTTCAAAGATTTATCAAGAATTAGATAGAACACCGCTTAAAGAAAAAAGAAATCGATATTTAAATTGTTTAAAAATGTATGAGCTAGATTCTTTTTTTAAAGATTTTCAAATAGCAATGGAAGAAAAAGTTTTCAACTATGAAAGTGTATTACCTTATTTAAAAGTCTATGATCAAGAAGATTTAAAGAATGTTATGAAAATACTGCAGGGAATGAAAAATCAAGAAGAAGAGATTTCTTTTAGAAAGTTTTCTGAAAAAGTATTGGGTGATACTAAGAAGTTAGAAAAATATAAAAATAAAATATATCATATTATTAAAGATTTTTATGATGATTCTATTGAAAATATAGATGATGCTTTTGAACTATTTTATATACGTAAAAATCCAGCCTATGTTTATTTAAAAGGAAGTGCGATTTTACAAATCAATGAACAAATTATTGATTTAAATGAAATGAATCATTATTTTGTTTTACCAAGTAGTTGTATTAAAGATTTAAAAATAAAACGAATAGATGCAAGACAGGTAATGACGGTTGAAAATTTAACATCATTTCATGATATATCTTTAAAAGACACTTTCTTTATTTTTACAAATGGTTTTCATAATCATGTTATAGAAGCATTTTTAAAGTGTCTTTATGATTTTTTAGGAGAAAGAGTTTCTTATCTTCATTTTGGCGATATTGATGCAGGTGGTTTCCATATTTATGAATCTTTAATAAAGAAAACGCAAATTCCTTTTCAAACATATAAAATGAACGTTAATATGTTGAAAAAGTATAAAGCTTATACAAAACCTTTAACTGAAAATGATCGCAAGAGATTACTTTCAGTTAAGGATAGACATCAAGAAGTTATTGATTATATGTTAAAATATAATGTTAAATTAGAACAAGAAATCATAGGAGAAGAAGATGAAAGAAAAAACACTTACACGTATTAGAAAATTTACAGAGGATCGTAATTGGGATCAATTTCATTCGCCTGCAAATCTTGCAAAATCTATTTCTATTGAAGCAAGCGAACTTTTAGAATGTTTTCAATGGGACGAAGAAAACTTTGATTTACAACATGTTAAAGAAGAGTTAGCAGATGTCATTATTTATAGCCAAGATTTGTTAGATAAACTTAATTTAGATGTCGATGAAATTGTTGATATGAAAATGGCAATGAATGAAAAGAAATATCCTGTTGAAAAGTGCAAAAGTAAATAAATATGTGACAAAGAAAAACGGATAAAATTCCGTTTTTTTTCGATATAAGGAGTGAATTTGCAAAAAAGATGAATTCAGTATATAATTTTACAGTCACTAAGGAGGAATTTTATAATGGGAGACGCTATCAAACTTATCGGGATAGTTATTGTTATCATTGGTTTTGCTTTAAAATTTGATACATTAGCTACTGTAGTTGTTGCAGGTATCGTTACTGGTTTAGTTGGTGGAATGTCTATTATGGATATTTTATCAACACTTGGAGCTGCTTTCCTTACAAACCGTACGGCAACATTATTTATTTTAACATTACCAGTTATTGGTATATGTGAACGTATGGGACTTCGCGATAAAGCTGTTGATTTTATCAGAGGTATCAAGAGTGCAACAACAGGTCGTTTATTATCTATTTGGCAAGTCATTCGTACAATTGCTTCAGCATTTTCATTACGTATTGGAGGACATCCACAATTTATCCGTCCTTTAATCAACCCAATGGCGCAAGCATGTGCGATTGCTAAATATGGAGAAGTTGATGAAAAAACTGAAGATGAAATTAAAGGGATGGCAGCAGGAACAGAAAACTATGGGAATTTCTTTGCTCAAAACTGTTTCATGGGTTCATCAGGAACTTTATTAATTGTTTCGACTTTAAATGAAATCTTCAAATCACACAATATTGCTCAAGAAGTAACTGCTAATCAAATTGCTTTAAATTCAATTCCAATTGCTGTTATTTCAGTTATTGTGGGTATTGGTTATGCTTTATGGTATGATCGTAAATTAAAGAAACGTTTTAGTAAAAAGCAAGGAGGAAAAAAATAGTATGTTAGAAATAGATTGGAATACAAGTACAATTTTAGCAGAAGTTTTCTATTGTATTATTGGACTTATTTTTGCTTTTACGGGTGTCAGTGCTTTAAAAAATAAAGAAGTTGAAAAACGAACAACAACATCAATCTTTTGGTTTATTTTAGCTATTACCTTCATTGTTGGTCCTCATATTCCTACATGGATCACAGGAGCATGTATTATTGTTTTAGCTATCTTAACTGCTACTGGTTTAGTACAACCAGCGGCAGTGAATATTCCTACTGCTAAAGAAACAAGAGAAAACGCAGATAAATATGGATATAA
>OLQO01000580.1_pt1 | contig 29798 bp, 37 predicted proteins | sample 1672281 | NCBI WGS metagenome assembly OLQO01 (sample SAMEA3136667, study PRJEB25190) | human gut metagenome | biome: human gut; feature: human-associated habitat; material: faeces | place: Austria | collected 2013
GCCTTTGAATAGGCTATGAGTGTGTAGGCTGTGCCTTCAAGTCCTTCAATATGCAACTCTGCCATACGTGTGAGGTCAAGTTTCTTGTAGTTGATTTTTCCGTCAAGTGTCTTGGGACGTCCAGGCTTATTGGAACGAGGCCCCGTATATACATAGTATAGGTTCGCTGTATCCCTGAAGCGGCTGACAAGGTGGAAACCGCACTCTTTGATTCCATCCACAAACGGACGGATAGAGAAGAAAGCATCAGCGACAACGATATCGGTGACCTTCAACAAATTCTTCTTGTAACGCTTGATGACCGCTATGTAATGTTGCACGAGAGTCATATTGCGCAGTTTTAACTCTCCAGTAGATGGAGTCTGATGGGCACGCAGCATCATGCAACTGTTGGCATAGACATCGACAAGAGCCAGTCCCATGATTTCAAGTCCATGCTTCATGGAACTTGCACAACCTGACCAGAAAGTACCGATATGCGGAGTCTTCTTGCCCGACTTGCTGATGTAGCTCGGATCGATGGCTATAGCCAATAGACCATCCATATTCAAGTACTGTCGGCAAAGGGCAAGGTTGAATTTCACCCAGTCTATGCATTTAGCACGGCTACGGTTGAAGTTCGTTCTGTAGGTCTGCTCACAATGGGTGCCGTAGCGCTCCATTTGAGTGAAATTTATCTTTCTTTGTATCGTCATGTACAATAAAAGTATTTCCAAAAGTAGATTCTCGAAAGTTTTGCTTAACTTTGCAGATGAACTTTTGATAGCATCTCTGCAGATTTCCGTATATTGGTTGAGTGGTTCTGATTTCATTTTCTTTAAGCTTTGAACACTATAAAGTTACTGATAATCAGCCACTTAACCAAATTTTATTAGTTATATTACGTTAATTAACTCTCTCATTTTCAAACGATTACATTAGAATTAACAGAGTATTGATAAAAATATCTACTATTAATTCATTCAAAGGATGGGAAAGTGAAGTTGTTTTTCTTGTTCTTGAACCGAAATATGACAAATCAACAACTTTCAACCTATCTTTTGATGAATTATTATATACTGGGATAACTCGGTGTAAACGGAATCTTATTGTTATAAATTTTGGCAACGAAGAATACGACATAAAAATTCGTCCTCTGATAGCCAAATTGAAATAAATTAGAGAGTGTAAACTAAACTCTGTGTCAATTTACCATTTTAGTTTACACTCTCTAATTAAGAAACACACATTGAATCTCCACAGATTGTTTCTGTCGAAAATCTACGGGGGCAGATACATTAAGTCATGAATATTCGATTAAGTGGGCTATATCCTTTAAAGAGTAATGTGTATTACTCTTTGCTGCAACAAAGCCCTTGAATGCTATATATACAATAAACGAATTTTTAACAGCATCATTTATATCCGTAGTAAAGACATGAGTGTGCCATTGAAAAAACAGCATGGTATCTGAAATTAAAAATACGACATAAGTCAACAAGACCAGCATATTTACCAAACTCTTGTCTATCAGTATTTTTCGTAAGTACATTATTCTCCTATCCCTAAAAGTCGCAGGATATATTTCGTTTTCTGGCTCTCCTAAACCATAGATACAAATAAGAATAAATCTAGTAAAAAAATTATTTGCATAAACGACAGTGAAAGACCCAATAATCAGAGAACAAAAAATCATATTTGCATACGATATAGATGATTGAGTAAAACTTCTCAACCCAATCAATATTGCAAAAGGAACACCACAAGAAACAAATAACGAGACAACATAAGGTAAGACCAACATCAAGGGATTCTTAAAATAAAAATCAAAACAACGCAATAATCTATCACCAATTAGACCATTTTTTAGAAATAAGACACCGACTCCCATACTTCCCCATACAAATGCCATTAAAAGCATTAAGCCATAGATGCCTTTCATATAGCCAACAAAGAGCACCAATATAAGATAGATTAGTCCTAAAGCTATATTTGTCAGCAATTTGAGTACAGAAGCATCTAACTTTGTACCTGTTTTGACAGCATTTAACGTTGGCTTACGGATGTTTTTGTTACATTTCAATGTATCTAAATCTAACAATAGATGTATCTTGTCAGGAAGAACTTTAACGACAACACATTTAAACTCATAAATTCTGCCTTCAGATAAGAATATAGTATAATTCCATCTCATATCAGAAATTTCAATACATGAAGCCACACGGCTGAGTTTCCTTTCAACAACTATGCCTTTTGATATGTTTAGAACTCCTAATATTACTGAATCAGAAAGAATACATCTTAGCTTATTTTTTACATTTCTAGAATATCTACGGATTTCTATAATAAAATAAATTAAGCAAAAACCTATAAAGTCGAAAACACAAGCCATTATGGTAAACCCCAACATTAAATCTGGTAAATAAACCTTAGTTAATGAGTAGATAGTCATCAAAAGTTGGCAAATGCCAATAACTATCAAAGAATAATTGGGCTTAAGTTTGGGTATGTCAAAAAATAAAACATTCTCCATTGTCTCTTACAGATTAATACATTTCATAAAATCAAAAACCTTAGCCTCCCCATGACACACATACCCAAGTTGATTTGAAACACAATGGGTATTACCTATCACCTTATCTATGTTTCGATGGGAATGACCATAAATCCAATAGTCTATGCGACTATAAGCAATGAAGTTTCCAAGTTCCGCAGTGAAGGCTCCATTTATCGGACTTCCTATGAAATCTGGTGATACCAATTCATACGATGGTACATGATGGGTTGCCACCACGATGTGTTTAGCTTGACTTTCGCCAACTGCTTTTTCTATGAAAGCACGGCATTTCTCATGCTCTTGATTAAATCGCTCACTATTTATCACAACACCACCATCCTTGATACGATAGAAGTCATTAACCATGCGCTCTGTCGCAAAAGCATCCTTAGGCTCAATATGTCCCCAGAGCGTTGAGACGATGAGGTCTATATCATCTGAGAGGTGAACAACAGCATTATAATAACATTTTACATTAGGACGTATGCCCAGGCACCAACCATCATAGAGCTGTCCGAGGTCATACCCCTTGTAAAACTCATGATTGCCTGGTGTAACTATCACTTGCTTGAAATTCCCTGAAGCCCAATCCCAGAAAGGATGCTTGAGAAAACTTTCATCCCCTAAATAGCCAGTATCACCTGCCAGCACCAAGATGTCTGCTATAGATTGGATTGGGTTGTTCTCCAAGTAGCGAGTATTCGCTACAAACTCCAGATGCAAATCAGAAACATATTGTATTTTTACCATAACTACAACATTGATTTCTTTAGTTGTTCGACAATCTGTTGACTCGTCACATTACCAAGTCCTGCCGACTTGATAAAGTCAGCGTTTGGTAAATCCTGCATGATGGCAGTACAAAAGTTACCAACATCTGCTTTCAATGTGTCGGGCAGCTCATATTTACTTGCTGGAGTAAGCATTGCAGCAAGACGAAAGATGTCTTTCTTATGCTTCGCTATATGCTTGCTGTCCACACTTTCACCTATAGCTTTCCTTTGACTTAAATCCAAGAAAGCTTTGCTTTTCAGACATATAAGGCTCTCAATGTTAGCAATATGCACTTCGTATTCAAGCAAGCTATGCTCTATCGTAAAGTGATAATAGTCGTTATCCATAAGGATGGCTGACAAACTCGACAAGTCTTCATCCACAGGAATCGGTGTGATACGAGCCTCCTCTGGGAAATTCATCAAGCCAAGGCTTCTGGAAAACAATTCCACTTGATATGGAAAAGCAGAATCGGCAGGCTTCATAAAGCGGAAATACTCATGTTTGGGTTCCACACTTTCATTCACTCCCTTGTTGCGCTGCCCATAATTGCCTTTCTTTACGAATTCCCAAAACTTAGCGACAAACTCAGCAGACAAAGCCTCAACTATCAAGATGATGTCTATATCCTTTGTCGCACGAGGCACTTGGGCATACAAATCCTCATGGATTTCACATGCCGTACCACCGATTATCACATAGTTGTCTTCAAAACCTTTGAAGAACTGCTTGAATGTATCTATACCTCTTACCATGGCATTTCACTTATTAATCGTTCCAACTCTATTTGTATTCTCTCATCTTCATTGTCTTTCAAAGAAAGATAAAGCGATAACTTATCAACTACCCCTGTTGAACTCAGTATTTGTGGATTATACTTCCATACCTGTATCTCGTTTTGACCAAACTGCTTATCCACCGCAACGTTTAAAGCCTTAAAATCTTTTTTCGGCATGGCAAGACATTGCTTGTTTTCTTCGTTAAGCATCGTATAGGAAGCCAAGGCATTCATTCCACTCATCATCTGTCCTTCAAGAAGAGCATCCGTATAATAGACTTTTTCTATCGGAGACACTAACAATGGCAATGCTTTATCCCAAAGTTCCCTATTGCTGAAATCTATTTGTATGGTCTTCGTCTTAGCTCCCTCCAACCTTATAAGGTCTTTGGATACAAGCCAACGCAACGCCCGATTTACAGAAGCGTATGATACAGCCAACATGTCAGCAAGTTCATAGCTTGTCTTTCCCGAAATTGATTCTATTTCCAAATGATACAGTAACAAACATTGCGTCAAAGGAGTAATGGCATCCTTCTTATCTTCTCCGCCTATTGTATTAATAGACTTCAAATCTAACAATAAAGAAGGAATAAACATCTGCTTATTTGGGACTATAAAATTTACTTTCTGAGCAACCAACCTATTTATATTATAAGAATATAAATGTTCAGATACAAGTATGGCAACCATACCTGTCTTTCGCTGAATAATGTCTAATTGCTTCTTAGTCTGAGCAGGAGCTATCACGTTGCCATCTTCAATAAAAGCAAAAAGAATATCCTTTCCTAATATTCGCCCATTATATAGTTCAAAATTACCAACAACGGATACAGGAAGTATATCCTGCACACTTTTGCACACAGGTTTCGCCACAATATTGTCCTCCAAAACTGAAGCAACATAGTTAGCTGCGTTTTTGATATATTCATTGTTTTTGCTCATAATCATTATATAAAGATTATGTGCAAAAGTAGTGATTATATTCTGAATACCAACAGAAACAATGAAATAAATAAGATTTTTTAAGATATATTCAGTGGAATATTCCAAGATTATATTGTACCTTTGCACCCGAAGATAAGCGTTCTGTAACACAAGAGTTGGAATATTCTCGGATTCAGTGCTTTGCACTTGTTTTCAGAGATTTACAATTTGAGGCTAAAAAGAAGCGGTACAACTTTATCGTTAAGGCATTGAGAATAAGCACATTGCATTTGTCGCCCATTTTCTGTGCACTTATAAAAAGGGTAGTTGTACCGTTTAAAAGATAAAAGCTTAACTATCAGCAACATCTACATGTTGCATCGGGAAATAATAGAAACGAAAATAGGGAACGCACTGCGTTCCCTATCTTTTTATCACTTGTTATCGGTGTCAATAGACATGCTGTCTTTGGTAGGGTTTCCCTGCCCCACCTTACTTTCCTTGCAACCGAAGATCAACATCAAAGAAAGTATTACTAATGTACTATCGATAATTCTTTTCATTGTCTTTAAATATTTTGATCATTTCATTGCATTATTTTTCTTATATTAAGATAAGACGGCACTACTATGACATAATTCAAGCGCCCTACTCAACCCCTATTCTTTTGGATCAATGTCAAATGGAAGCAATGGAGTATCATCATCATTGCCACTATTGAATCGGTCGAAATCCGAGATATAGGAACGGTCTTGAATAACCTTATATTTCTCATACTCAGAATAAGCCTTTTCTCTGGCTTCTTCTTGCGAAACCTTACCTGCACTACTCTTAGCATCATAGTCCATGGTTTCAAGCAACAGCTTCAGGCGATTCTTCCAATCCTCCATCGTAGTAACGATGTGTCGTCTTGCACGAGATTCTGCGAGATCCAGGAAACTTGTTGTTATTGCGTTGAGCTGAGACAATTCTTCATCAGAAAGATAGTTCTTTGCCACTATCGTATCAGATTTCTGAACTCTTCCATCCGGTGCTTTCTTCCATGTAGTCAAGCCCATGTGAGGCATTTCCGCATCAACTCGCTCATAGACGATCTCGGCTGCCGTATGATTGGTAACCGCCAGGTGCATCATATTCTGCACCATCTTATAGAAGAGTTTGGTACTTTCAGCCTTTGCATCATAATCTGCACTACACTCTGCATAAATATCAGTTATCTTCTGGTAGTATCTGCGTTCAGAAGTGCGGATTTCACGGATGCGTTCCAGCAAATCGTCAAAATAATCCTTGCCGAAGTGCTTACCTTGTTTCAGACGTTCATCATCCAAGACATAACCCTTAATGATAAACTCCTTCAATACAGAGGTAGCCCATATACGGAATTGGGTTGCCTGATAGCTGTTCACCCGATAACCAACAGCAATGATTACATCAAGATTGTAGAACAAAGGAGCACGCTCAACATCACGCTCTCCCTCGGTTTGAACTATCCCAATTTTTCGGATAGTTGCCGTTTTATCCAATTCTCCAGTCTCGTAAATCTGTCCAATATGATAGCTGATTGTTCTTACGTCAACACCAAATAAAGCAGCCATCTTTTTCTGTGACATCCAAAAAGTTTCGTTGTTGAAAATCACTTCAATGCGAGTTTCACCTTGTGCAGTCTTATACAGTAAGATATTGGATTCCAGCGAGTTCTGCACAAGTTCTGTTGTAGATACGGATTGAGAAAAATAGGCTCTTGCCTGCTTCACCAACAACTTCCTTGAATCAGCATTCTCAGAAATGATCATACAGGCCATACGGGATAGATGGAAGGCTTCGACCTTACGAAACGATCCACTACCCAGCTTAACCATTTCAACCACGTGGTTGAAATGGTCATCTATATCCATACCTTTTTCACTGGCAACCTTGATTGCTTTGTCTATTACATTCTGGAATTTCCAATATCCCGAATAGCCCATCGCATTACAAAGTTCGCGTGAACTCCAGTATTCTTTCCCGTTATCATCCACTTTCCGAATTTCTTCGAATGTCGGACGCATTTCAGGCACATTATTTTCATCCATATCTCTTATCCGTTTCTTTTTGTATTGACGTTCTACAACATTGAATAGCAAAAATACAAAAAAAAGATGAAAATCACCCTAATCATTTATAAGAAGTATGATTTTTAATGTTATTTATGCAAAAAGAAAGAAACATGTCTGAATATATTGATTTTATCGCCTATCAAGACGATGCAATAATCCAGCGCCCCTTACGTTATTACAGAAGAAGAGGACAACCGCATCCGCAACCGAATGGAGACCTTCATCAGGGAAACAGGCACTGAGAAGTATGATTTTCTTAAAAAGTTTGGCTATCTCACGTATTCTTTGTACCTTTGTCGGCAATTACAATATTAAAATCAAACAATTATGGAGTTACTGATGTTTCTTTTTAGCAGGTATAGTTGCTATCATCGGTGCAATAGAAGTAATACGAAGAGTCAGAAGAATGCAGGATGTTAAAGCTCCCATATTTCTTTCTGTGAGCTCTTGTGTATTGCTGCTTGTTGCAGGAATAATTCTTTCGTAAAATTATGGCATTAGAAATAAAAAGCACACCTGTATTGACCGGTGAAGACGCTGAACGTTTTGTACGTGAGGCAGAAGAGAATGAGAGAAATTCGCAAAGGAGAAAATTGCTTTTCTCGTTTGAGGATATTGACAGAATGATGGAACGTTCACGAAAATATCTTAAAGAGCATGGAGGAAAAGGACCTTTCGCAAAGTAAATTTCTCTTTGAAAGGAACGTAAAGAATAACCGCTGTTGTTATGTGCTATTAAGTTAGTGTTAGTCTCTTCACTGAGGCTGGACATTCTCAGCGGAAGCCTATCGTTGTTGTGTGCGATTAAGTTCGTGTTTGCCTCTTCCAGAGGCTGGACGTGACAGATAGGCTTGCCCTCGGTACCTTTGTATCGGGGGCTTTATTATGTTCTCAATCTTTTTCGAAAAATACGCTAAAATCTGCAGAATAGCCCTATCATTCAATCATGATAGTGCAGCAGACTGGATATATTCATTGTTTTTGCACGTAATTATCTTATGAATATTATGTGCAAAGTCGGTGATTATATTCTGAAAGTCAACAATATTGCCAAAACAAGCACTCAGACAAATACCCAAAAAGGCAGAACATAGAAAACTGATGATAGCATTGCTAATAATCGAAAAAATAGAAGATTACAGAAAGTGAGGTTGAAATTGAGGTTAAGAATGAGGTGAAGAGTGAGATGAAGAGAAACTATGTACTTGGAACCCAAGATAACACTAAAGGCGTCCTCGTTATCCCCTTGCTTACAAATAAAGTTAAATCAAGTTCGCCCTGCAAACAAAATCCATCTAAATATTCACTTTTCTGAATATTTTTCTGTATTTTTGCAGATATATTGCGCCAATATGGGCGTTGAGCATTGCTTATCCTCCTAAATTACAGGCGCATAATTATCTAATGATTTGAGCATGAAAAAGATATTATTCCTACACGGATTCTTCGCCACGGGCAGTTGTCCGATGGCGAGAGCCTTGAAAGAGGCGCTTGAGGGGACGGCGGTGGTGCTGACTCCCGACCTCCCATTACACCCAAAGGAGGCACTGAAGGAAATTCGCTCCATCATCGACCGGGAACAGCCCGACTTGCTTCTTGGCAACAGCTGCGGCTCTTTCCTCGCCCAGATGCTGGCTCCGGTGGTGGGCATTCCTGCCTTGCTGGGCAATCCGTATTTCATGATGACGGAGTTTCTGAAGAAGCGAATCGGCGAGCATGAATACAAGGCTCCGAGAAGGGACGGCAATCAGCGGCTGGTGATTGACGAGGCGCTAATTGAGGAGTTTGCGGAGTTGGAAGCCGTGCAGTTCGACCATTGCAACCCCTATTATAAGGATCGTGTGTGGGGACTTTTTGGTGAGCAGGACACCCTGGCTCACTTCTCCCCTCTCTTCCTGGAGCATTACAACCAAGCCTTCCACTTCCCTGGCGGTCATACGCCTACTGAGCAGGAGGTGAAAACCTGGTACGCTCCCCTCGCCCAGAAAATGCTGATGGAGTTTTCAGCAAACTTTTAATCGTTTCACAGAAATAGACAAATAATTATGGAGACATTTAATAATGTAATAAACAGTGGCCAGCTTGTTCTGGTCGATTTCTTTGCTACTTGGTGCCAACCTTGCAAGGCGATGCACCCCATTCTGGAGCAGGTGAAGAGTGTGTTGGGCGACCGCATCCGAATCATCAAGGTGGATGTGGACAAGTACGGCGTAACAGCAAGCCAATACCGCATCCAATCCGTGCCTACACTGATGCTTTTCCGAAACGGAGAAGTATTGTGGCGCACAAGCGGTGTGGTAGATAAAGCCGAACTGCTGGCTACGCTTGATCCATTCTTGATATAACAGATGAAAAGAATAAAGGAGTAACAATAAGAAAATGAGCATGAAACAGATAGAAACACTCGTCTTTGATTATGGAGGTGTCATCGTGAACATTGATGATGCCTCTGTTGTAAAAGCCATGGGGAGCCTGGGCGTTACGGCGTTCAAGCGACTAATCCATGTCCGCAAAATCAAAAGACTGATGCACCAATATATTAATGGTCTGGTGGCGGAAGCAGAAACTTTGCAAGAGATGCTGAGCCTTTGCCGCAAAGGAACCTCAACAGAGGATATTGAGAAAGTCCTTGAAGAGTTGTGTGGCAATCTGCCCGTTGAAAGACTGGAGGCATTGGTCAAGCTTCGGAAGCGGTACAAAGTCTATCTGCTCAGCAACATCAACGATACGCTTTGGCAGAAATCTGTTATTCAGATGAATCAACTGGGATATTCCACAGACGAACTGTTTGATGAAGTCTTCCTCTCATACGCCATGCGGAAAGAGAAGCCATCCGTCGAAATCTATGAAGAGATGACGCAGCAGACAGGATTGAATCCTGCCACCACCCTCTATTTCGATGACCGTGCCGAGAATGCCGAAGCAGGCAAACGTTTTGGTTTTCAGAGCGTACTGGTAAAGACCAATCATCTGGAAGAACATCAGGAATGGCAAGAAATTAACAAAAATATAAAAGAATAATCTTATGCGCATAATTGGAAACTTACTTTGGTGGCTCTTCGGAGGTCTTGAAGCAGCCAGCTGTTATTTCATGGGAAGTCTGGTTCTTGCATGTACTATCATCGGCATTCCTTGGGGAAAACAGCATTTCAAGATGGCCGGGCTTTCGCTCGCACCGTTCGGTAAGGATGTGGAGTTGGGATTTTAAAGAAATAAGAAAAAGAAGTTGAAGGATATGAATACATTACATAGTTACCTTGCTTACTATCTCCTTGCTTTCAATGCAATTGCATTCATCGTGTACGGCATTGACAAATACAAGGCGAAGGAAGCCAAATGGCGCATTCCGGAAGTAACGCTTTTATTGCTGGCTGTCGTTGGAGGAAGCGTCGGGGCATGGATGGGAATGAAAGTCTGGCACCATAAGACGATGCACAAGAAATTCAAATACGGTATTCCTGCCATTCTGCTGATACAGATTGCGCTGATGGCGTATTTGCACATGAATTAATAACAAAATAAATAACTAAGTATATGAGCATTAAAAAGAATGGGATATATTGGAAGGGCATCAAGCGCCGGATAGGAAAATTCTTTGAGAAGGTGCACGAATGTATACTTATCTTTACCGACTGGCTGGGGTAAGTGCACATAGTAAATAAAATGCAAAACATTGATATAATCTGATGGAAACAGAAAGAATTTTACTTCGCCATTGGCAGGAATCGGATGCAGAGTCGCTCTTCAAGTACGCCTCAGACCCTGACGTAGGACCTCGTGCTGATGGCCGGCACATAAGTCTGAAGAGGAAGTCGGGAGATTATCCAGACTTATTTCAACAATGACACGACATGGGCGATTGTGTTGAAAAAGACAGGCGAGGCAATCGGTTGCATCGGCTACTACACCCATGAAACCAGCAACATCCCTATCGGAGAAAACGACTGCGAGGTGGGTTACTGGGTAGGAAAGCCTTATTGGAACGGAGGAATCTGCACCGAAGCCTTATCTCTGACACCGGAATGCTGAACAGATGCAGCCAGCTTGTGGGTGGCGACAAGGATATGGTTAAAGTGTTTAAGTACAAAGGATAAAATATAAAATGAACATGAACTTTCCAGAAATATATTCAGCAACAGGCATGATGGAGCTGATTCAGAAAATCGGCTTCCTCCCTCTTCTTGATAGTGGCATTAAAGGCTTCTCTGCCGAAGACATCGTAGCAGAAGACTGCGGTTACGTAAGACTTCCTGAAGGCGGTTGGGACTGGCCGCTTTGGAAATGGAAGGGCGAGATTGTGCAGGAAATGCCGTGTATGTACGGAAAGTTCTTCAAAAAGAAAGCGGGATTCATCAGCCAGGAATGGTGGCCGGACTTCTGCAATTACAGAAGAAGTAAGTTCCCTCGCCCGGATGATGACTCGATAGAAGGAGCCATTCTCAGCACGCTTCAATCTACAGGCAGTCTCATCACAAGAGAACTTCGGGCAGCCTGCGGTTTTACAGGAAAGGGAATGAGAAGCAAGTTTGACGGTTATCTCACCCAACTGGAAATGGCGACTTACATCGTGACCGAGGATTTCATCTACCCTCGCGACAAGCACAATCACGAATATGGCTGGGGATGGTCGCTGCTCAACACTCCCGAAGACCTCTATGGCAGGGAGGCTTGCCAATGCAACCGCACTCCCCTGGAATCTTACCAAAGGATTTTCGAGCATCTGAAAGAAATCCTGCCTGACGCTTCGGATAAACAGATTATCAAATTAATAGGATAAAAATGACTTTACTTCAAGAAAGACTGTTCGCCATGCAGGATAAGCAGTATGCTGCTTTCCAAGCCAAACTGACACCGGGAGTAACTGTGGAGAGTTTCATAGGCATTCGTGTGCCTGTGCTTCGCAAGTTCGCAAAGGAATTTACAAAGGAGGCAGATTGCGAGGATTTCCTTCATCAGCTTCCTCACAAATACTACGATGAGAACATGCTTCACGGTCTCCTCATTTCCGAGGTAAAGGACTACGAGGAATGCATTCGTCTTACAGATAGTTTCCTGCCATTCGTGGACAACTGGGCAGTTTGCGACATCATGTCTCCGAAGGTATTTGCCAAACACAAGAAGGAGCTGTTGGCGAAGATCAAGACTTGGAGTAAATCATCACACGTCTATACTTGTCGTTTTGGAATAGAGACACTTATGTCTCATTACCTGGATAAAGACTTCAAGGCTGAATATCTTGAAATTCCAGCATCGGCAAGGAGCGAAGAGTATTACGTAAAGATGATGGTAGCCTGGTTCTTCGCCACCGCCCTTGCCAAGCAATGGGACCAGGCGATTCCCTACATCGAGCAACGCCGCCTTGCTCCCTGGACGCACAACAAGACCATCCAGAAGGCCATCGAGAGCTACAGAATCACGCCCGAGCAGAAGGAATATCTGCGGACATTGAAGATAAAATAATTATGACACAAGATACTTCTACATATTACGTTTGGATAGGTGGCTCATGTGATTATGGTCATAAAGAGCGAGCTGGTGGTGCTGCCGTTGTGATTGAACTGATGGAGCAGCGAGAGCAGAGTCAAACTTGTTTGAACTCTGCCGAGTCGCGACAGAAGAAGACCAAAGGTCAACATAACAGCAATATCATCAGCCGTGATGTAATCAGCGACCTACACACCACAGAGTTCCGCATGATGCTAACCCTCATGGTGAAGGTAATGCAGGAAATCCCTGAAGGTTCCGACATTCTCTTCCTGACCAACGCTGCCTATATTCAGAACTTTGACAAGGCTCCAACGGCTAAATCAGCCAACCGAACGAGCAGCGAGAGCAAAGATACAAGCTCGCTTGCAATCTCTGCCGAGTCGCGAGGGAGGAAGGCGAGAGCCAACTCCGACTTGATCATTCAATGCATCGAGGAAAAGAAAAGGCACAACTCAGTCGGGGTCAAGATTGTGCAATATCACAAGAGTCCATTGCTGATAGAAACCCATGACATGGCTACGGCAGCAATGGCTAAGACAAGGAAGGAGTTTCATCAGAAAAATAAATAAATATTTAGGGGCGTTTTCCGGTCATTAAGGTCACGGTCATTAAGGACATTAAGGATTTCTGGTTATTCAAGATATCCCCCAAGTTGTCCCTCAATGCTCCTCTATATTAAGAATAAGGTTAAATCATGTTAGCTCTGCAAACAAAATTCATTTATAAAATCACATTTCTGAATATTTTTTGTATTTTTGCAGATATAATGTGCCAATATGGAGGTTGAGCATAAAGAAACTATCATAAACGGAATATAGAATTATGGCATATACAGACAACGAAACATACAGACATATTCACTTCGCCGTTATGGCAATAGAGAGTGGAGCACGTAAATTGGGTGTTTCAGGAAAGGAGATGCACGACCGCCTGCAGAAGCAGGGACTGATTCACCGTAGGCTGATAAAAAGGTATGAAGACCTTCATACACAAAGCCTTGACTGGGTGGCAGACGACATTAGTGAAACTTTATTGAACTGGGAGAAAGAAGTATGATTACACTATATCATGGCTCTTATATACAAGTTGGAAAACCACTTGTTAAATTAGGAAGAAAGAAGGTGGACTTTGGGCAAGGCTTCTACCTTACCAAATTGCGCCAACAGGCTTCGTCATGGGCAAAGACTATTGCTGAAAGAAAAGGACGTAACGCCCTACCGACATTGTCTATATATTCATTTGATTACGATGCGGTAAAGAGTAAAGATTATCGCATTAAAATCTTCGACAGTTACAATCTTGAATGGCTGGAATATGTAGTTGATTGCCGTAAAGGAGGTACAAAGCAAACCATGTATGACATCGTGGAAGGTGGCGTTGCCAACGATAATGTCATTGATACTGTAGAAGACTACGAGAACAATGTCATTACAGCCGAGCAAGCCCTAGGACAATTGAAATACAAGGCTGTAAATCATCAACTCTGCATATTGAACCAAGAGATTGTTGACAACTATCTGTCGTTTGTTTCGTCAGAACAAATAGAAAAGGAGGATTGACTATGAGAGATTCTGTATTATGGCGCAAACAAAGCCGAATAATAATGATGCTTGCAGAAGCTCTGCATATTGATGCAGAAAGGGCACTCAACTTGTTTTACACTACTAAGGTGTACCAGCAACTGTCTGACCCCAAATATGGTTTACAGCTTATGAGCGATGATTATATTCTTGAAAATCTCATAGAAGAACTGAGAGAAACTCAATAACACCAAAAGTGAATGTTTTAAGGATTCCCACATCATTATTCGCATAGTTATTTCTATCGGGCATCGTAGCAGCGTGCCCCACAGAGAACAAAGATAATACGAAAGAGTTGGAGTTTCCTTGCCGGGAGAATCCTACTTTTTCTTTTTAGCCAAATGCTTGGCTTCTGCTCTGACATGGCGAGAAAAAGTTGGATTTCATCCAGCTTTTATGCAGGATTTTCAACTATTAAATTACCTCTGACACGCCACAAAAACCGTTTTAACCCAGACATTTGTAATTATTTTGCAGATTTCGGCGTTAAATCTCGTTTTTATATATGTTTGAGGCTTTTAATATCAATAGAACCATCGCATTAAAAAGTTCATGTGAACTCCAGTATTCTTTCCCGTTATCATCCACTTTCCGAACTTCTTCGAATGTCGGACGAATTTCAGGCACATTATTCTCATCCATATCTTTTCCGTTTCTGATGAAAATCGCCCCTAATCATTTATAAGAAGTATGATTTTTAATGTTATTTATGCAAAAAGAAAGAAACATGTCTGAATATATTGATTTTATCGCCTATCAAGACGATGCAATAATCCAGCGCCCCTTACGTTATTACAGAAGAAGAGGACAACCGCATCCGAATCATCAAGGTGAATGTGGACAAGTACGGCGTAACAGCAAGCCAATACCGCATCCAATCCGTGCCTACGCTCATGCACTTCCGAAACGGAGAAGTATTGTGGCGCACAAGCGGTGTGGTTGAAAAAACTGAACTGCTGGCTACGCTTGATCCATTCTTGACATAATCAAAACAATCTTTCACAAGTGAACTTCACACGCCCCGAAAGGTCGTACTTGGACTACAATAAATAGTTTGAAGGAAATATGGCTATGACTATTGATACAACAAACCTCTGTTCGCATCTTCAAAAGAAGTTGTTTGAACCTGATGGAGTATATTATCCTATTTGGCAAGCCATGCAGAACGATGAGGAGTTGACAGCCGTGGTTCGCTCACGACAGCTTCATATTTATCGTAATGGTAAAAAGATTCTCATTCTCGCTGGCAAGGCTCAGCCGAAGATTATCAGAGAAGATAAACTGAATGAATGGATAATAATAAAATAAAGAACAAAGAATTTCATTGAAATAATCTGATGGAAACAGAAAGAATTTTACTTCGATATTGGCGGGAATCAGATGCTGAGGCGCTCTTCAAGTACGCCTCCGACCCTGACGTAGGACCACGTGCTGGATGGCCGACACATAAGTCTGTAGAAGAAAGTCGAGAGATAATCCGGACATTCTTCCATAACGAAACGACATGGGCGATTGTGTTGAAGGAGACTGACGAGGCGATCGGCTGCATCGGCTACTACACCCATGAAACCAGCAACATCCCTATCGGAGAAAACGACTGCGAGGTGGGCTACTGGGTAGGAAAGCCTTATTGGAACAAGGGAATCTGCGCCGAAGCCTTGAAGCTGATGCTCGACTACTGCATCAACGAGAAGCATTTCGAAAACATCTGGGCAGACCATTTCACAGGCAATCCTGCATCAGGAAGAGTCATGGAGAAATGCAGATTCGTCGATACAGGTATGTTGAATAAATGTAGCCAGCTCGTAGGTGGCGACAAGGATATGGTTAAAGTATTTAAGTACAAAGGATAAAAAATGAGAAAGGAATCAAGAGCAATGGATAGTGAGTGGGCATTGGAAGTAATGCACAAGGCTCCGTATATAACTGTCAGTTTTATTGACGAAGACGGCAAGCCTTATGGTTTACCGCTGTCGCTGGCATCTGATGATAATGTGAATTGGTATTTTCATGGTGCCTTGGAAGGCAAGAAGTTGGAGGCAATCAAGACTCATCCCGAGGTTTGCCTTTCAGCCGTAACCCGTTGTGCGCCTACGGTTGGTCCGAAAGACGGCAGTTTCACCCTGCAATTCAAATCAGCCATTGCATTCGGCAAGGCTGAAATAGTGACAGAGGATGCAGAGAAAATTCATGGTCTCCGACTAATCAGTGAACGTTTCCTTCCTCAACACATGGATGCTTTCGACCAGAGCATCGCACGTTCCCTTTCACGCACGGCCGTAGTTCGCATCACACTTACTGAACCACCAACCGGCAAACGCAAGCAATATGATAAGGAAGGCGTGGATATGAAATATGGCAGAATGGAATAAATCTCCGATAATGGTAACATCTTCCGAAAAACAGGTATAAGCTCTTTAGAAGAATGTGCGTAGCTTTGCAGAAAATTAAAAGGCATAGGATTATGAAGGAATTATTCTTTAATACGATACAGGAGTTCAACGACTACATTGGGGTGAAAACGCTTCATCCCCTGGTAAGCGTTGTGCGTGTGGAGAACTTCTCTCCGATACAGGAGGCTGTGCATCACTACGGACTTTACGCCCTCTTTCTGAAGGAAAACAAGGGCTGCAAATTGTCATACGGCAGAACAGAATATGATTTTGACGAGATGACCGTCACCTCGTTTGCTCCAGGACAGTCGATTAAGGTTGAACCCATTCCTGGAGTTCCGCTTGCCAAATATACGGTATTGGCTTTCCATCCCGACCTGCTCAACCGCACGCAGCTTGGCAAGAACATCTCCCGATACGAGTTTTTCGACTATACAAGCAACGAAGCATTACACTTATCCGCTGCCGAGGTCAATATCTTCCGTGATGTGCTCTCAATGATCAAACAGGAACTGCAGCATCCTATAGATAAGCATTCGCGCGAACTCATCGTTTCCAACATCGAGTTGTTGCTGAACTACTGTCTGCGCTTCTACGACCGCCAGTTTATCACACGCGAGGAGATTAATCATTCGGTGGTAAAGAAGTTCATCTCTCTGCTCGATGAATACATTGCTCGGAAAGCAGAGCGTGAGGGGCTGCCTACCGTAGCCTACTTTGCCGACAAATGCTGCTATTCTACCAAATATTTCGGAGAATTGGTCAAGACTGAGACTGGCAAAACCGCTAAGAGTATGATCAACGACCGTCTGCTTTCGTTTTCCCGCCAATTGCTTGATGATGAAACCCTCAGCATAACGCAAGTCAGCCAGCGCCTCGGCTTTGAATATTCTCAGCACTTCGTCCGCTTTTTCAAGGCTCAGACGGGAAAGACTCCAAGCGAGTATCGCAAAACAGCGTAGGCAGATGGTGGCTCATTTCCACAAGATTACCATCGGGGGTTCTGACTTAGAGGCTCTGCATGGCTCCGTGGAAAGTAGATATTCATTAACTTGATCATTTTTCGTTTCAATTAAGTATTTACGACTATCGAAATAGACTCAATTCCTTTTACAAGATTTCTGCTAACCAGGCAAAAAGTTCGTTCAAGGCATAGTCGCCACTGCGAGGACTGTTCCAAGGAAGCTTGAAGCCAACGTCCTTGCCCATGTTCTGCAGTTTGGTAGCCAGATTGATGGAGACGGAAAAGGCAGTCTCTGCGGCTTTTTATCCCCCATTCCTGGTCGATGCCTCTTGCTACTCTGACCATTGACAGGTGCCTGGAATGCGGCCATACTGCTGAAACTGAACCCCAAAGAATCTGGAATATCTGCACCAGCATCTTTTGCCTCCTGCGCACTCTTGATGAGAATCTGCTTGATGTAATCAAGATAGTTGTCTGCATCGAGAGCCGTGCCATCTGCCTTCTTCAGTCCTAAGGAATTGATGTAGGAAGGGAACTGGGCTGCAAGTTCCTGAGATAAAGCCTGCTTGCTGGCAGACAGACTCTTACGGCTTTCCGTATTGCCATACAACCACTCATAGGCCATGCCGGCATGGTCTAAATCTGTTATCGGACAATAACATACAGAAGCAAACACATCGTCTCGTTCATCGGCAGCCCCCATAGCCTTGAGCAGGGGTGCGTAAGCAGGATGATTGCCCGTTGCGCCCAGGAGGCTTGCCAATGCAACCGCACTCCCCCCAGGAATCTTATCAGAGGATTTTCGAGCATCTGAAAGAAATCCTGCCTGATGCTTCGGATAAACAGATCATTAAATGAATTGGATAAGAATCTCCGATAAAGGTAATAACTTCCGAAAACCAGGTATAAGCTCTTTAGAAGAATGTGCGTATCTTTGCACCAGTTTTTAATTGTCAAACAAAAAGGTTTTAATATGAACAGATTTTTCACATTTATAGCAATAGCACTCATTTTTTGTGCAGGAAATCAAATAAAAGTAAAAGCAGAAATTATGGACAAAGAGACAAAATCAGTACAGGAATGGGACAAGACTTTTCCTAAAAGCGAGAAGGTAAATCATGAGAAAGTGACATTCAAGACCCAATATGGTCTTACTCTTGCAGCCGACCTCTATATTCCGAAGAACGCAGAAGGAAAGTTGCCTGCCATTGCCGTGAGCGGTCCTTTCGGGGCCGTCAAGGAGCAATGTTCAGGTCTCTATGCACAGACCATGGCAGAGCGTGGATTCATCACCATCGCTTTCGATCCTTCGTTTACAGGTGAATCTTCGGGCGAACCTCGTCGTACGGCTTCTCCAGACATCAATACGGAAGACTTTCTGGCAGCTGTAGATTACCTCAGCATGCGAAATGATGTTGATGCAGGGCGAATCGCCATCATCGGCATTTGCGGTTGGGGCGGAATCGCTCTGAATGCTGCAGCTCAAGACCCTCGCATCAAAGCTACTGCGGCAATAACCATGTACGACATGAGTCGAGTAAGCGGAAACGGGTACTTTGACGCAGATGACAGCGAAGAAAAGCGATATTCGGCACGAAAGGCATGGGCAGAAGCTCGCACGGCCGACCTCAAGAACAGAACATTCACTATGGCTGGCGGCGTGGTTGACCCATTGCCGGAGAATGCACCGCAGTTTGTAAAAGACTATCATGCCTATTACAAAACACCACGTGGCTACCACAAGCGTTCGGGCAACTCGAACGACGGTTAGCGCACCACCGGCTGCCAGGCTTACGCCAACACCCGTTTCCTCTATTACATCAACGAAATCCGTTCGGCTGTCCTCATTGTGCATGGAGAGAAAGCACATTCCCGTTACTTCGGAGAGAGTGCCTTCAGATATATGATGGATGGAAAAGCGGAAGGCTACGACTTCGCCAGAAAGCCCAACCCGGTTCCAGCCAACAAACAACTGCTCATTATCCCAGGAGCCTCACATTGCGACCTATACGATGGTGGTGGGAAAGGAATGATTCCTTGGGACAAGATCGAAGAGTTCCTGAAGAAGAATTTAAAAATATGAAAAAAATTACATCATTCATCATATTAACGACAATTTCACTCAATATTATGGCACAACAGAAAATAGTACAGACAGCAGGGCGCACCCAACTGGGTGAGTTTGCCCCTGAGTTCGCCCACCTCAACGACGACATCCTCTTCGGAGAAGTATGGAGCCGCAATGACTTGCTTTCATTGCGCGACCGCAGTTTGGTAACAATCACTTCGCTCATCAGCCAAGGAATCACCGACAGCTCGCTGAAATATCATCTACAGTCGGCAAAAAACAACGGCATTACCCGTACAGAAGCAGCAGAAATTATCACCCACATCGCCTTCTACGCCGGTTGGCCAAAGGCATGGGCTGCCTTCAATCTGGCAAAGGAGGTATGGAACGAAGATGTGAAAGGAGAAGACGCCAAGGCTGCTTTCCAGCGCGAGATGATATTCCCTATTGGCGAACCCAACACCGCTTACGCCAAATACTTCAAAGGCAACAGTTATCTGGCACAAATATCCGACAGTCAGATACCTTTCTTCAATGTTACCTTTGAGCCTGGTTGCCGCAACAACTGGCACACGCACCACGCTACAAAGGGTGGCGGGCAAATGCTGGTAGGTGTAGCCGGACGTGGCTGGTATCAGGAGGAAGGAAAACCTGCGCAGGAGATTCTCCCCGGCACAGTCATCCACATTCCTGCCAACGTGAAGCATTGGCATGGTGCCGCAAAAGACAGCTGGTTTGCCCACCTCGCCTTTGAAATACCTGGCGAGAACACCTCCAACGAGTGCCAGGAGGCTGTGAGCGATGAGGAATATAACAAGATAAAATAACAACTATAAGATTTTACAATTATGAAGAAAATAAAGTTAAGTAATGGCGTAGAAATGCCGCAACTGGGTTTTGGTGTTTATCAGGTGGAACCTGATCAAACCCTACCCTCACCCAGATTGGCGAGAAATATGGCAAGACTGCCGCACAGGTAGCCTTGCGCTGGCTGTTGCAGAGCGACGTAATCATCATCCCGAAGACCGTTCATAAGGAGCGAATGCAGGAGAATCTGAACCTCTTCGACTTCGAACTCGATGCTGAGGACATGCAGAAGATTGCTGCGCTCGACACCGCCCACAGCCTCTTCCTCGACCATCACGACGGAGAAACCACCAAGCAGTTTATGGAGTGGAGAGCTGTGGTGAAACCTACAGAATAAAGAGGCAATTAGAAACGAGCTCACTTTTATATGATAAATTTCGCTAAAAAATTGGTTATTTCAAAATAATTGGTATATATTTGCATAAAAATCATTAGAATGGAGAATTATGGAAGAAAAATTATCGACTATATATTTGGTAAACGGTCAAACAGCTCTGCAGTATCTTATGAACGTGAGCAAAAAATACAGGCAAATAGCGACCGAAGCGATATTCGAGTGTTTGAGACTGGGATATCCCCTCAACGACATGGAAATATCAGGCAAAGCTCGCGAGCTGCTGAGGAAGAGGAATGTAATAGGTTGATCAGTATTGCCAAGGAGAATAACTTATACATAGATAAGGCAGATTGGGATAAATTCGGCAATCGACGGATGATTCCAACAGGGGAAAGTATTGTCTTTTTGAGCAAGGACGGAAGTGTCTTCACAAAGATGAAATCTCCATTTTCCAAGGCTCCTTTAAAACAAACTCATCCAGAGGATATTATCTACGAGCATCTGATACACAACATGTTATTTCCTAGTACCAGATACAGGTTCATCGGAATTTCAGAAGATATCAAAGGAATCAGAATCGTCTTGCAGCAAAAGAACATATCATCTATGTTTAGAGTTCCTACCCACAAAATGATAGACGACTATCTCCGAAATGTATTTTCAATATATATTCACAACCAGAATGCCTAAACAGTTGGCTTTTTGGAAAGTGTAGTAGGTTCCACCCTTCTCTCTCCCATCATAGAAAGCTATGAGAAGGGACGCATTCTCAACCATGAACTCGTCTCGGTCAAGAAAACATCGGGTGTAATAGTATTCTGAAAGGATGATCACCTCATCTGATGAAGCCATCAATCCATCATAAACCATCCTGTCGCTGGGCTTGAAACTATCTGCCTGACCTCTGAAAGGACGCAAGCATGACTTTCGCAAGTTCGGATAATTACATGATAAATATCGCTAAAAGTTGGTTATTTCGAAATAAATGGTGTATCTTTGCACAAAAACATTTACAAGCAAGACACAACATGCAGATATTATTAGCAAACGCCAAGATAATGTTCAGCAAGGCGGACAGAAAGCCCATCTCCACCCCACTCTTCCAGACCGTGGCAGACACTCTGGCTGCGGAAATGGCAAGGATGAACGTGGAGGATTTGGCTCGGCAGCTGGATTGCAGCAAGAAGATAGCGGCAGAGAACTGGCAACGATACCACAACTTCATGGCAGCCGAGAAGATGCCTGCCCTGCTTGCCTACAACGGTCAGGCATACAAGCATCTGCGTGCCGACACCTTGAGCGACGAGGCATTGGAGTATGCCCAGAAGCATCTCTGGATAACGTGTTTCCTCTATGGTCTGCTTCGCCCTATGGACGGCATTGTGCCCTATCGTATGGAGCATTGCGTCACGATAGAAGCCACAAACGACAAGCCCATTAATCAGTTCTGGAAAGACCGGCTGACGGATGTACTAATAGATAGCGTGAAGGCAGACGACGGCATCCTCCTGCATCTATCCACGGAGGAATATGAACATCTGTTCGACTGGAAGAGGGTTTGCAAAGAAGTGACGGTCGTACAGCCTCTCTTCTATGTGAGGCAGAAAGACGGCAGACTGAAGATGCAAGCTGTTTGGGCAAAGTCGTGCCGTGGAGCTATGGTACGCTTCATTCTTAACAACCGCCTCGTCACTCCCGAAGAACTTTCTGCTTTCAATTACGAAGGCTTTGAATACGCTCCGCTATTAGGCGATGCGAATAATCCGCATTTCGTAAGAGAATTTATCAAATAAAATACTATGAAACTAAACAAAATACATCACGTAGCCGTGATTTGCTCTGACTATGAGCAATCTAAGTATTTCTATACAGAAGTGTTGGCTTGAAGATCGTGAGTGAAAATTATCGGAAGGATAGAACTGTACGAAAAGTAAAGAATCATCACTTATAGGTATTGCCCGACTCACTACTAAATTGTATCTTTGCATCATAATTAACAGATAAAAGACTATGACAGAAATGACAGCAACAATAATCATTGGACTTCTGATTCCGCTATTGGGAACGATGCTTGGTTCGGCTTTCGTATTCATAATGAAAGACGAGATGTCTGCGCGATTGCAAAAGACATTGTTGGGCTTTGCCTCTGGAGTGATGGTAGCAGCGTCCGTATGGTCTTTGCTAATTCCTGCTATGGAGATGAAGGCAGAGAGCGGCGTATGGTCGGTAGTACCGGCAGCCATAGGCTTTCTGTTAGGCATCGGTTTCCTACTGTTGATTGACGAGTTTACGCCCCACCTTCATATTGGCACAGACAAGCCCGAGGGCATCAAGTCGCACATGTCAAAGACAGCTATGCTTGCCCTTGCCGTAACCATCCACAACCTGCCCGAAGGAATGGCAGTAGGCGTGGTGTTTGCAGGAGCCGAAAACGGTGCTTCGCATATCTCGTTAGCCGCTGCCATTTCCGTTTCGTTAGGCATTGCCATTCAGAACATCCCCGAAGGCGCCATCATCTCCATGCCCATGCGGGCGGCAGGCAACAGCCGATGGAAATCCTTTATGTTAGGCTCGCTGAGCGGAGTGGTAGAGCCTATAGGAGCCATTGCCGTACTGTTGCTTGCCTCTCTCATTATGCCCGCCCTACCCTACATGCTCGCCTTTGCAGCAGGAGCCATGTTCTACGTAGTGGTGGAAGAGCTAATCCCTGAAGCCTCAAGCGGCCAGCACAGCAATCTCAGCACCATCGGCTTCGCCATAGGTTTCGTGCTGATGATGGTGCTTGATGTGGTGATGGGGTAAAAAAAAATATATAGATTATGAAACCGGCAAAGCTCCACGCAAAATCGAGTGACACAACAGCTTCTAATAAGGACAATGTGGATTTGACGTCTGTTGCAGGAACGTATGAGGGAACTCTCCCGGCAGCAGATTGCCCGGGTATAAAATAAGGTTAAGGATGCCAACAGCATCATTATGACAGATTCTATGGGTGTAGAACCTGAAGGTGAAACTGCAAAATTGTATGTACTGAAAAAGAAATAGTACAAGGAATCAAAAAAAACGTGGACAGACATTAAGTCTATTCACGTTTTTTCAAAGATGTATTCAGAGCCTTATAACTTACTATGACTGATTGAACATAAAGCATTTATTTTCAATGCTCTTTGATATTTTACAATTTTTTTGTGTGTGTTGGCTGTTCCCGATTTTCCAAATATTTCTTTGTCATTTTTGTTTGATATTTAATGATGTTATAGATTGCGGTCTCACTCTGATTTCTCAGAGTGAGGACTATTTGGTTATCTTACAGGACGAATCACGAATTTAAATGCATAGTCCTGATAAGGAAGCATATATTTCTCAATAGGTAATGAGCCCCATGTATCGATACATCCCAATCCCATCTGTCTCTGACTAATGTGTACAGAGGTAAAGTCTCGTGGTACAAGGTCTCCAGAATGTTCTTGGTTCTTTACCGGTCCGCGGTAAAGATCTGAAGTCAGATAGTTCAGGCTTGAACACTCCATTGGCTCATTGGAGAAAAACTCCAGACCTTTATTGTCTTTTGTCAGAACCTTCCAATATCTTACCTGCGTCTTGTTGCCAGACTCCTGTGGACGGACGTAAGGATAATACTGATCCTTTACCAACTGGGTAAAAATGCCCAATCTGTCGGAGTTGTTACGGTCTGCATAATTCTCGTTAGGACCCTTTCCGTAGAATTCAACTCTATCAAACTCCTTAGGCATCTGCAATTCCATTCCATAGCGTAGAAGATTTGGCTTGTTCTCCGCATCAGGATTTACCTTCAGATCTTGTTCAACAGTCAGTTCTCCATTATTATTCAATGTATAGGTAAGAGTCAGTGTAGACTCTGTTTTTTTGAGATACAACTCGGCAACAACAGAACCATTCTCCTTACGGGTAAAATTCTTCAGTTCCATACTTGGCTTATTCCATGCTGCACTTAATGTAGTCATATGTGAACCAAAATCGTTGTCTGTGCATGCTCTCCAGAAGTCTGGAGTCAAATCAAATCCTCTTACAAGCATAGGTGTTTTGTCAACATCCAAATAAGAAACAAGTCCTGTTGCCTTACTGATGGTAACATCCACACCATTGGCAGAAAGAACGAGATACTTGGCATGATCTACAGCCTTGACTTTGGCTGTTTCAGAGGAATTCAATACAGGGAACTTATAGTCGCTAATTACAAACTGCTGGTGGGCGATTTCTTCATCCTTACTTAGAAGAAGTGAATCACTGTTCAATTTGTACGTAAGATTCAGTGTCTTTTCCTTTCCTCTGTACTTCTTGTCTGCAACTATCTTTGCATATCCAGGAATTGCAATGGTCTTGCTTGTCTGAGGAAGAATATTGTATTTGCCAAGGTTGATTAAACCGTTTGCCATACTTTTTCCCTCTACCTCTATTGAATATTCGAGATTTACGTTATTCAACGGAACAAAGAAGTTCTCGTTGAATACAGAGACAGTACCCTTGACCTTGTTCTTAAGTTTGCTCCAGATGTTCTGATGGAAGTATTTCACTTCATAAGCATGAGGATTTGGTCTTCTGTCCGGACTAACCAAGCCATTGTTGTTGAAGTTCTCGTCAGACATAGGGAAACGACCATAATCACCGCCATAGGCATAGATTTGATTACCAGTTATCTTGCTCTTGTCGCGCAGACCCTGATCTACAAAATCCCAGATAAAACCACCCTGATACTGAGGATACTGACGGACCAAATCCCAATACTGCTTGAATCCACCCATAGAATTACCCATGGCATGGGCATACTCCTGCTGAAGAAGAGGTTTGTCACAATAGTTCTTTTCCAGATATGTTCTACAACTGTCGTAATCAGCATACATAGGACAGAAAATGTCAGTCTTGCCAGCCTTCAGACCAGCCAACTCGTATGACTCAACAGGACGGGTTTCATCATGCTTGCCTGTTGAACATGCCATTTCGTATTGTACTGGACGAGAACTATCATATGCCTTCACCCAATCGTAGGCATCCTCAATGTTCTTACCATAACCTGCTTCGTTACCAAGACTCCACATAATGATACAAGGATGGTTTTTGAGAACCTTCACATTGTGCATGTTACGCTCAATGTGTGTCTTGTTGAACAACTCATTTTTAGCCAGAGTCTCTTTACCAAATCCCATTCCGTGGCTTTCCAGATTTGCCTCAGCCACGACATAAATACCATATTCATCACACAAATCATACCAGCGTGGGTCATTTGGATAGTGGCTGGTGCGTATAGCATTGATGTTTAATTGCTTGGCAACCTTTATGTCACGAATCATGTTCTCAACACTGACAACATATCCTCCATCAGGATCTATCTCATGACGGTTCACACCCTTGATCAGAACAGGCTGTCCATTTACCAAGAGCTGTTTTCCCTTGATCTCGATCTTTCTAAAACCGACATTTTGGCGAATGACTTCCAATACTTTATCTCCATCCATCAATGTCGCTCTGAGTGTGTACAAATTCGGTGTTTCTGCTGTCCATTTGGCTACATTCTGAATGGTTGACTCTACTGTTGAACTGCCACCCTGTAACTGTTGCTTTCTTTCAAAAACCGTATTGCCAGTTTTCTTGTCTATCAATTCTACCTGAACATTCTTTCCATCACATGATTCTGTAGAAAAATGAATGGCAAAGATACCGTCTTTATAATTATCGGACAAGGAAGAGGTTACGTTCAAGTCCTTAATATGTGACTTCGGCTGAGCATAGATATAGTTCTCTCTGGCAATACCGCGAAGTCTCCAATAGTCCTGATCCTCAAAATAAGAGCCATCGCACCATCTCATCAGCTGCATGGCTATCAGATTCTCTTTTCCTGGTTCTACATATTTAGTGATGTCAAATTCCGCAGCAACCTTATTGTCTTCAGCATAGCCAACAAACTTTCCATTTACATATAGGTTGATATTGCTGGAAAATTCGCCAATGTGCAGTATTATATTTTCACCATTCCAATTCTCAGGAATTACAATCTTACGTCGGTAAGATCCGACGTAGTTGCCAAGATCCTGCACATAAGGAGGATTTGATTCCCATTCATTTTCCCACTCATATTTTATGTTGGTATAGACTGGCACGCTATAGCCATTCAACTCCCAACATCCAGGAATTGGCATCTTACCCCAATTAGAATCATCAAGATTGAGAGAATAGAAATCTAAAGGACGCTCATTGGCATTCTGCACCCAATTGAATTTCCAATTTCCTTCAATAGACAAGAATCTCTTTGAAAGCGTCTTATCATTTCTGTCAGACAATTCCTTATTCTCATAGCCGAAGAAATCAGAAACAGGCTCGTTACGATTGATGTTGTTCACCAAAGGGTCATTCCATGGTTCGGTCTTCTGGGCATATACATTACCTGACAAAGCCATAAAAAGTACCATAAAATTGCATAATTTATTCATAATCAATAGGTATTTATAGTTTTATACTTGCTCCAAACTCAACAGTGAAAGGACGAAGATAGCGTCCGGACATTACGTAGCCATTGAATCGCTTGGCTTCTTCCGGACCAATAAGCTCTGAGCCGGATATTGTACCGCTGGCACCTTTTTGGTTCAGGAAGTTGACTACACCAAGATTGAATGATAATTTGTTGGTAGCATTCCATTTCACACCTGCGAAAGTTTCCCAATGACCGTTAAACCAAAGGGCATTTGAAAGGTTAGCATACGTTTTTCCAAAATATCTGAAACTGCCCCATACAGTCATCTTATCCTTGTAAAAGGTATAACTTGGGTCAAGCTCAATCAGTATCTGTGGTATTTCCTTGACAATGTTACCAGTGGCGTTTAAGTCAGAAGTCTCACCATCATCAAACTTTACTGTCACAGAATAGTCCTTGTATGTTGGCTTCTGATAGGTAAAGAGGGCATGAAGATGCGCACCCTTGAAAGGATCAAGTTCCACATTGGTTGTCCATCCCACTGTCTGGATGCTGTAATTCAAAGACGTTGTTTTTGAAATATTGGTACCAGGTTTGGTTATATCCTGCTGGTCTGTATTGTTCGTCTTCTGAATCCAGGTTATCATTGATGTAACATCAATCCACTTATTGCGATAGTATATACCACCACGGAGCAATGGAATGCGGAGACGCAGGTCCTGCGGTCCCATATTGGCATAATCTGTCATGCGAGGAGAGCGTTCCATTTGAGTGAAGTCAGCGGTGAGTCCCATACCTTTATAAAAGGACCATGTAGCCGAAACTGTAAATGCATAATTGAGCTTATTTTTTGTTCTGTGCTGTGGTGTAATGGTTACACCGTCTGCATTGGTTGCACCGACATACATGTCTGCAAATCGTGCATAAGGCAACTGGTCTACAGACATACGACACCACTCTAAGCGTGCGCCATAGAAGAAACGAAGGCTTTCAATAGGACGCCATTCGTCTGTGAAATATCCTGCTAACTTGTTCTCATTACCGATTGCATAGTCTGTAGATATCTCGTTAAAACCATAATAACTTATTCTTGCAGTCGGGTCTGAAACCGTGGAATGAGACAGGAATTCAGGATACTCCTTCACAGTGGCATCCCATTGTGTTGACGCAGACCAGTAGTTTAAGTCAAAGTTCCACTCGTTGAGACCTATTTTAAGATTATGCTGGCCATAGTTTCTCATCACCTCAGAGGTGAGAAGGAATGATTTTGCCTTTGCAGTATGAAACCAGATTCTTCGACCATCCATCATACCTGTATAAAGCTTTCCATTCTTGTCATAATACGTATTCGTATTACCCTCAACCTTTCCATCTTTGACATTCATGATGGAACTGCCGCCAAAGTCGGCATAGTTAGCATCAACCCAGGTATATTTAGCCTTTGTATCCAAGTTCCATGCATTACCTAAATCCCATTTGAATAATACCGCAAATTCGTGAGATTTGCTTTTGTTCCAATCATTAATAGTAGTGTTTTTCACTTCACCTGTCTTCATATCACGGTACATGAAGTTCTGAGAAGCTGGAACGTATGAAGATGTACCCAATTTAAAGCCATCCAATTCTGTCACATCACCATTAGTGTGATAGATAAATGGTGCAAACTGGGTTACGGTACCCATACGCTGACTGTTTGAGAACTTGTAGAGAAAAGACAACTGACCTCTGTTTCCCCAATGCTTTGTCAGGGCACCCTTATAAATCTGGGTACGGTCATTATAGTTGGTAAACTTCAAGTCAAAGGTTCCCGGATCAAAGTTTTGATACATATTCAAGGCATAAGTCCAGCCTTTAGCCAGAGGTCCTGAAACGTTCAAATCAAACTGATGCATACCATAATGGTTGCCTTTGTAATTCAAAATACCCTTGAACGTATTACTGCCTAAGTCGCTGAAACTGTTTACTGAATAAGCGATGTTTCCTGTAGCTATGGCTGATTCCTGCGGGTTCATCAATCCTACTTCAGCCAAGCTTCCGTCACTTCTCCAATGAGCAGATAGAGGATGGATGTAAGAAGAATAAACGACAGGTAATCCGTTCTCGTACACATTTACATCTTCACTTGGAAGACCTATCTGAATGTAACGAGGTGCATTGGCATCGGATGCATTGAGCATCACATTGCGTTCTGCTTTCTTTTCTACAATTGTAGTGTCTGACTTCTCTTGAGCACTACAAATGCTTGGGATGACCACGCAACAAGATAAGAGTAAAAGTTCTCTTCTCATAACTTTAAAAACATTAAAAACGCTAAATACATAATGGATTTATTTCAACCATACATGCAATTACGTTTTATGTCCAATGCACCAATATGGACCAAAAAACTACCTAACACATACATAAGGGTAACGGCGTTGGTGCAGTACGAGTAACTCAGCCATATGCTACCTATGGAATTATTCAAGTGCAGCTGATAATAAGTTTTTTTTCACTAGTGTCCCGTTTAAACGAGACGACATCTATTTAATTTATTTATAATCAAT
>OLQO01000584.1_pt1 | contig 29688 bp, 36 predicted proteins | sample 1672281 | NCBI WGS metagenome assembly OLQO01 (sample SAMEA3136667, study PRJEB25190) | human gut metagenome | biome: human gut; feature: human-associated habitat; material: faeces | place: Austria | collected 2013
ATGTACCAGGATTTGTAGATAACAATGATAAAGATAATACATCAAATGCAAATGTAATCATAAGTGTAGAAACTGGAGAATTACCAATAGGATTAATACTTGCATTAGTAGCATTAGTAGGATTAGAGACAGTAACATTAAGATATGCAGTAGTATTAACTAAGAGACAAAAGAAAAAAGTAAATAAGAAATAAAAGTAATCAAAGTAATAAAGGGAATCGTAGCTAAATACTACAGATTCCCTTTTATTATATTGCTCCGATAATTAGGTCACAAAAAAGCGTACCTATTTAAGAGTTTTGGAATCTAGTTAGACATTCTGTAAACAAATGAACTTTAAGCCCCGTCCCTAAAGTTCACAAAATGTTTACAAAATGTAAATTTTTTGTGAAACAGTTTCTATTATTATAAATTATATTGAAATTTAAAATCTTAAGTGGTAATATTTACGTATATTTGTAAAAGGAGGAAGAATTGGTGATAACTGTAAAAAATGTTACAAAAAAGTATGGAAAGTTCAAAGCCGTAGATAACATTAGCTTCGAAATTAATGATGGTGAGATAATAGGTCTTTTAGGACCAAATGGAGCCGGAAAGAGTACAACAATGAATATTTTAACAGGATTTATCGAACCAACAGAAGGAGAAGTTATTATTAATGGTTATAATATTTCTAAAAAACCTAAAAAAGCTAAAAAATGTATAGGATACATGCCAGAAGGAGTTCCTTTGTACAAAGACATGACAGTAAAAGAATTCGTTACATACATGGCAGAACTTAAAGGCGTAAAGAAAGAGCAGATTAAAGAAAGTGTAGATCAAGCTATACAAGATACATGGCTTCAAAATGTAAGAAAAGTACTTATAAGAAATTTATCAAAGGGATATAAGCAACGTGTTAGTATGGCAGGTGCTTTAGTAGGAAATCCAGAAATAATAATATTAGATGAACCAACAGTAGGACTAGACCCAAAACAAATAATAGAGATAAGAAATTTGATAAAAAAATTAGGAAAAAACCATACTCTAATAATTAGTTCACATATATTATCTGAAATTAGTCAAATTTGTGAAAGAGTAATAATAATAAACAAAGGACAAATAGTTGCAGTAGATTCACCAGAACATTTGGAGGATACAGTAAATATAGAAAATGCAATAAATATAATAGTAGAAGATAAAGAAAATAAAATAGAAAAAATAAAAATCCAAGGTGCAAAGAAAATAGAATTAATAAAGAAAAATGATGATAATACAAAAGAATATAGAATAATTCCAGAGAAAGATTATGATATAAGAAAATCTATATTTTCAGATTTAGCAAAAGAAAATATTACAATATTTGAACTTAAAAAACCAGAAATAACTTTGGAAGAAGCATTTATGGATTTAATTAAGAAAAATGAAAAGGAAAAGGAAGAGAAGGCAAAACAATTAGAAGAAGAAAAGAAGCAAAAGGAAGAAAAAAAGAAACAGGAAAAAATAGAAAAGAAAGAACAAAAACAAGAAAAGAAGAATAACAAAAAAGCAAACAAGAAAAAAGGAGGTAAAAAATAATGTGGGCAATAATAAAAAAAGAAGTTAGAACATATTTCTTATCTCCGATAGGATATGTTTTTGTGGGACTATTTTTATTAATGGCAAGTTTATTTTTCTATTCAGAAGTATTAGTAACAGGCTCAACAATGTTTAGCAATATATTTTATTCATTGTCAACAATATTAATAATGATAGTACCATTGTTAACAATGAGAACATTTTCAGAAGAAAGAAAAGATGGAACAGAACAGCTATTATTAACAGCACCAAGAAGTGTAACAAGTATTGTTTTAGGAAAATTCTTTGCTGCATTAATCGTTCTTTTAATAGCAGTAGTATTAACATTTATATACTATATAATTTTAATGTTTTTAGGAAATCCAAATATAAAAACATCACTTGTAACAGTTTTTGGATTTATATTATTAGGAGCAGCACTAATATCATTTGGTATGTTTGCTTCAAGTATTACAGAAAATCAAGTAATCGCAGCTATTGTATCAATAGCATTTTATGTAATAACATGGATTGGAACTCCTTATCTTAGCCAAAGCTTAGAACCATTAGGACTAATGAATATGTTTAACAGATTCGGAAATGGTCAAATAGCTTGTACGGAAGTAGTAGCATTTATTTCTTATACGGTATTGTTTATAATATTAACAATTATAGTTATACAAAGAAGAAAAAGTGTTAAATAAAGGAAGGAGAATAAAAGTGAGAAAATTTTTCGAAATAATAAAGAAAAAATGGATAGCAGATACAACCAGAGTTATATTGTTAGTAGCGTTATTGGTTGTAGCATATATAGCTATAAATATATTGGCAGATAAATTAAATTTACCAACACTAGATTTTACAGAAGAAAAATTATATTCTGTATCAGATGAAAGTAAAGAAAAAGTAAAAGATATAGAGCAAGAAGTAACATTATATTTTTTCGGAGCAGATGAAAATACAACAATTATTGATTTTGCTAAACAATACACAGCAATAAATCCAAATATAAAAGTGGAAGTTGTAGATAGTACACAAAGACCAGATTTGTTACAAAAATATGATATATCAGATAGCGAATCTGCAATTGTAGTACAATCTCCAGAAAGATCAAAAACAATATCAGCATATGACCTAAGCAGTTATAATTATACAACAGGAGAAACAACAGATTTAACAGAGGAAAAAGTAACAAATGCAATAATAGAAACAACATCAGCAGATAAACCTAAAGCATATTTTTTAACAGGTCATGGGGAAATGGTAGATAATATGACCCTTGCAAAACAATACTTACAAAATGATGTTATTGATGTTGCAGATTTAGATTTACTAACAACTGAATTTCCAGAAGATTGTGATGTTTTAATAATTGCAACACCAACTGAAGATTTTACAGATTTAGAGACAGACAAAATAATAAACTATATAAATAATGGTGGAAATATATTATGGTTTAGCAATGCAATAACAACAGAACTTACAAATGTTCAAAAAGTTTTAGATATGTATGGAGTAAGCCTTGGAAACGGAATTGTAAGAGAAACAGATTCAGATAGAATGTTACCAGGAACACAAAACTTTATATTGCCAAGTCTATCAACACATAAAGTTACAGAAGATATATCTGATGGATACATAATTTTATTTAATGCAACAAGATTGGAATTTAAGAGTGATGAAGAATTAGAAAATCTAGGAGTTACAGCAGAGCCAATAATACAATCATCAGATGAATCATACTATAGAAAAGATCAAAGTATAACAGATACATCTGCACAAGAAGGTGAAGAAACAGGAACATTTCCTATAGGCGAAGAACTAACAAAAACATTAGGAGAAGATAAAGAATCAAAACTTATAATATTTGCAGATAATTTATTTGTCTCTGATTCACAAATAACAATGAGAGCTTCTACAGGAACACAATCAATAAATGCAATTAATTTTAGAAGTAACTCAGATGTGTTATTAAATACAGTATCATATTTAGCTGATAGAGATCCAGCAGTTACAATTAGAAAGAAAACTGAATATGTAACATATACAGCAACACAAAAAGAAGATTTAATAATAAGAAGTATAATATTCATTTTACCATTAGTGATAATTATTATAGGAATAGTTATATGGCAAATTAGAAGAAGAAAAAGATAAAAGAAAATCCATAGGTAATTCTATGGATTTTTTTATTCTTTTATGATAAGATTTAAATACAAAATTAAAGGTGGAGAAAAAATGAAAAATTTATTTATAGAATATCCAAAATGTTCAACATGTCAAAAGGCAAAGAAATGGCTAGATGAAAACAAAATAGAGTATGTAGATAGAAATATAGTAACAGAAACGCCAACAAAAGAGGAATTGAAAAAATGGATAACTAAATCAGGATTAGACGTAAGAAAGTTCTTTAATACAAGTGGAATGAAATATAGAGAACTTAATATTAAAGAAAAGATAAAAGATATGTCAGAAGACGAAATTTATGAATTATTAGCGTCAGACGGAATGCTAATAAAAAGGCCATTATTTATATCAGATACTTTAATTTTAAAGGGATTTAAAGAAAAAGAATGGGAACAAATTAAAGGAGAAAATAATGCAATTAATTAGCTTTAATCAGTATAAAAATACTAAACCAAAAGGAAAATTAAATAGGAAAAAAGTTGCTATAATAATTACGATTGTTGTTGTAATAATTATACTGGCAATACTTACAAGTATATATATGTTAAATAAGACTTTTAGGGATAATGTTGACAGGTATATTTTTAGAAAAAATATAGAAGAAAATAATGGACCTGTAATTGAGCTACCATCGCAAATAGAAAGTAATAATATTTTAGTTTATAACAATTATATAGGAATATTAAATAAAAGTATTTTAAGTGTTTATTCTACAAATGGTAAAAAAGAAAAGGAACTAGAAGTTGAAATTAGTAATTGTATATATGATACAGAAAATAGGTTCTTGGCACTGGCAGAAAATGAAGGGTCAAAGCTAGAACTTATATCTGGAACAGATGTACTTTGGAAGAAAGATATAGAAGGAAACATAGAGCATATATTTGTAAATAAAAATGGTTATGTTTCTATAGTAGTTACAGGGACAAGCCATAATAATGTTATAATAACATATAATCCCGAAGGAACAGAGTTATTTAGAACATTTTTATCACAAACGACAGCGATAGATGTAGCTATATCAAATGATAATAAATATTTAGCTTATGGAGAGGTAGATACATCAGGAAGTTTTATACAGTCAAATGTAAAAATAATATCAATAGAAAAAGCGCAAAGCGACCCATCTAACTCTGTAGAATATATTTATCCAGCAGAATCAAAAGAAATAATAATAGAATTAAAATATCAAGATAATAACAAACTAATTTGTATGTATGATGATTCAGTACATATTATAGAAAATAATTCTGATAAAAAACTGTTAGATATTTCTGATACAAAAAATACATTTTCAGATATAAACTTAAAAGATAGTGTTGTATGTATAACCGAAAAATCAGCGGGGTTATTTGCAAATATAGATGTAGAGATAACTAATATATCAAGCGGAAAAAACAATATATATAATATAGATGGCGTAGCAACAAGTCTAAACGCTGTAGGAGATGTAATTGCGGTAAACTTAGGAACAGAAGTTGATTTTATAAATACAAGTGGCTGGCTAATAAAAAGATATAATTCATCTACAAAAATAAAAGATATTATTTTAGGAGAAGGCATAGCAGGTATTGTTTATACAGACAAAATCGAGATTGTAAATTTATAGGAGGATAGAATGAATATTATAGCAGATATTATAGTTATTTTAATATTAGCAATTTGTATATTTTTTGGTGTAAAAAGAGGGTTAACTGGAGTAATTGTTAAATTACTTTCTATAGTGATATCATTAGTGCTTTCATTAATATTATTTAAGCCTGTATCAGCAATAATTATAAATCATACAGATATATATAATAACCTAACAAGTACGATAGAGAATTCTTTAAATTCAAAAGATGAAAATGCAGAAGAAACAAGTACAGAGCCAAGCATTATATTAGATTCTATAAATGAACAAGTAGAAACTGTTAAAGAAAATACAAATAATGTAATTGCTAAAAGTATAGCAGAAGTTATTATTAATTTAATAGTTATAGTAGTACTATTTATAATTATTAACATTATAATGTTTTTCTTAAAATTTATATTTGGAGCGATTGCATCATTACCAATAATAAAACAACTAGATAAATTAGGAGGATTTATCTATGGTCTTATAGAAGGACTATTAATTATTTATATAGTTCTTGCAATATTATCTTTTGTACATGTACAAGAATTGCAATTAGCAATTAAGACATCATATATAGCTTCAATTCTATATAATAATAATTTACTATTAATGTTATTCTTCTAAATAATTAAACTTCAAGTAAATTCTTGAAGTTTAATTATTTTTTTGTTATACTATGTGTTATATCTTATAATAGGAGTGAAAAAATTGGCAAGTAAACATATGAAAAATAATAATAATGGAAATAGAAAAAAAGTAAATAATACAAAAAGACCAGTAAAAAATAATAGAGTAAATAATGTAAGAAGAGCAAATATATCAAACAAACAAAAAAGTAAAAAGAAGCACGTGGTTGCAAAAAGAGTAATATTGTTAATAATTATAATATTAATTATTTTAGCAGGAGTATTTACAAGTAAAGTTGTAATAAATGGTGGTGGTCTAAAGGGACTACTTGCTACATTGGTTGGACAAACGAAAGAAACAAGAAAGAATATGACAGATATAGAATTTTTAGTATTAGGAGAAAGCTTAAATTTAACAGATACAATAATGATAGGAAAATATGATCCTAATTCACAAAAAGCATCTTTAATTTCAATACAAAGAGATACTTTTATAGGTGATAATCCAAAACGTGCTACAGCATATGATAAGATAAATTCTGTATATCAAGGTAAAAATTCAGAAAAGATTTTAAAAGAAGTAAATGAATTAACAGGATTAAATTTAAAATATTATGTTGTAATAGATACAAAAGGATTAAGAGAGTTAGTTGATGCAATTGGGGGAGTAGAATTCTATGTACCAATGGATATGAAATATGACGACACTAGCCAAGATTTACACATCAATTTAAAAGAAGGATTGCAAAAGTTAAATGGTGATCAAGCAGAACAAGTTTTAAGATTTAGACATAATAATGATGGTACTACATATTCTTCATCTTATGGAACTCAAGATACAGGAAGAATGAGAACTCAACGAGATTTTATATCAGCATTATTAAAACAAACTTTAAAATTAAGCAACATATCAAAAATTGGAGAATTAATAGATATAGCTAATAACAATATAGAAACAAATATACCATTAGATACTATAAAAGATTATATTCCATATGCAGTAGAGTTTTCTACAGATAATTTAAAAACAGCAACTTTACCAGGTGAGCCAAAAGAAATGAATGGTGTATGGTTATACTTAACAGATGATGACGAGGCACAAGCTATGGTTGCACAGTATTTCTTTGATTGTCCTACAGAAGACGAAGTAACAAATGAGATGCCAACACTTCAAATTTTAAATGGAACAAGCGATTTTAGTAACTTAGAGGAAGTTGTAAATAAATATAAAGAAAAAGGTTATAATATTTTAAAAGTAGGAAATACAGAATCTAAAGTTAAACAAACAAAGATAACAAATAGGACAAAACAAGCAAGTGAAAAAGTTACAGAAGTAAAAAATGTAATAAAGGAAACCGCCAAGACAGAAACTGGTAAAGACACAGAAGACGTAGACTTTACCATAACAATTGGACAAGATTATTAGGAGGAAATATGGAAAACGAATTATTAAATAAAATAGTAAAAATATTAGATGAAAAGAAAGCTATAGATTTAAAAACTATAGACATAAAAGAAAAAAGTTCTTTAGCAGATTATATGGTTGTAGCAAGTGGAACATCTACAACACATATAAAAGCATTAGCAGACAATGTAGAAGAAGAATTAAAGAAAGAAAATATTCTTCCACATAAGATAGAAGGATATAATTCAAATTCTTGGATATTAATGGATTATCTAGATGTAATCGTTAACATATTTACAGAAGCAGACAGAGAACATTATAAATTAGAAGACTTATGGGAAAAATTAAATTAAATATTTAATACAAAAGAAAAGCAAGGTATTTAATTACCTTGCTTTATAATATCCTGTTGGTCTAACAGCTGATTTTTTTCTTTTACTTTTTTGTTTCTTATTTTTATTTGGTTTTTCAAACAATATAAGTATTAAAGCAATAATTGCTATTGCAATTACTATATATAAAACATAAGATTTCTTTACATCATTTCCAGCTTTTAAATTAATAGTATATTGGATATTATCTATAGTATATGTTGCTGTACCAACTATTGTATCTTTTTTTATTGGTGCTTGTAATTGCTCATTTAAAGTTATTTGTGGCTCTATAGTATCATTTAGTTTATCATTAGTAACAATTGTATTAACACCAGTTTCAGCAACTAAATTTAAGTTCTTTGTAGCAGAAGTTGCATTTTTTACATCTATTGTTTTTACAATGTCACCTGTTTTTACAATATCTTTTTTAGAGAAGTTATCAAATCCGTAATTAAATAAAGTTTTTGCATCGTTATATCTATCATTATCTGTACGAGATTTTAGTACAACAGCAATTAAGTTTTTATCATCTTTTGTTGCAGAAGATACTAAGCAATTTCCTGCTGGTGTAGTAAATCCTGTTTTTATTCCTATTGCGTTTTCATAATAATTTTTACTTTGCTTTTTTATCAAATCATTTGTTGTTATAAGAGTTCTATCAATTCTAGAATATTTATTTGAACTAGGTAAAGTATATGATGCTGTAGATACAATTTGTCTAAATGTATCATTCTTCATTGCTTCCTTTGCAATAACTGATAAATCATAAGCTGTTGTATAGTGATTATCATCATGTACTCCATTTGGATTTACAAAGTGAGTATTCTTACAACCTAATTCTATTGCTCGTGTATTCATCATAGAAGCAAAACTATCTATACTTCCAGCTATATGTATAGCTAAAACATTAGCAGCTTCATTAGAAGAAGGTAATAATAAGGCATATAGTAAATCTTTTATAGTTAATTCTTCTCCCATTTTTAATAAATCTGTAGAATATCCTGATGGAACAGAAGTTATAGCTTCTGATGTAACAGTTGCAATATCATTTAAATCACAGTTTTCCAATGTTAGTAATGCTGTCATGATTTTTGTTGTACTTGCAGGTTCACGCTTCTCATTTGCTGATTTTTCATATAAAACTTTTCCTGTATCACCATCAATTAAGATTGCAGATTCTGCATTGATATTTAAGTTATTGTTATCTGCAAAAGTTCTTACGGGTAGTAGGATTGATAAACCTAAAATACAAGCCATTAAGCATAAAATAAATTTTTTGAATTTCATATTTTTACTCCTTTATAAGAATATATATATAATATATTATATTTCGACAAATTTCAATCTTTTTTTATTGAATTAGTAAAATAGAATAGGAGGTTAAATGAACGAGTTTAATTTAAAGGATAATAAAGTAATAATTGTAATTATTTGTATAATAATTATTATCTTTTTATGCGTCTTTTTTTATACGCGTAGCAATCTAGAAAATGAATATACAGAGCTAGATAATTATAATATGTTACAAAATGAAACAAATATCGAGCAAGAACAAGAAGATATTTCAAAAATATTCATACATGTTACAGGAGCAGTAAATAATGAAGGTGTAGTAGAAATAAAAGAAGGTAGTAGAATTGCAGATGCAGTAGATGCGGCAAATGGATTTACCGAAGATGCAGATATTTCTCAAATAAATTTAGCGTATCAATTAGAAGATGGGCAAAAAATTTATATTCCAAGAATTAATGATGAAAAAATAAATGGAGAAGAGAAAGTACTACAAAAGGAATATGTAACAGACGAAGCAGGTGATGACATAATAATAGAAGATGAAACATCAAATATTAAAAGGAAGGAAAATGAAAAAATAAATATAAATACTGCAGACCAAAGTAGCTTAGAAGAAATTCCTGGAGTAGGTAAGGCAACAGCGCAAAAGATAATTGAATATAGAAAAACTAATGGAAAGTTTAAGTCAATTGATGATATAAAAAATGTTAGTGGAATAGGAGATAGCAAATTTGAAAATATGAAAGAAAAAATTTGTGTAAAATAAATTAAAATATTGATAAAAAATTAAGAATATATTAAAATATATACATAGATTTATAAAGGAGAGTAATACTATGACAAGTAAACAACGAGCTTACTTAAGAAGTCTATCAAATCATATAGAACCAATCTTTCAAGTAGGCAAGATGGGAATAAGTGATAATTTAATAAAGCAAGTAAAAGATGCTCTAAAAGCAAGGGAGCTAATAAAGATAAAAGTATTAGAAAGTGTTGAAGCACCAATAAAAGACATCGCAGAAGAGATTTCGTTACAAACAGACTCTATAATTGTGCAAATAATGGGAAATAAAATAACACTATATAAAAGAAATAAAGAAAAAACAAAAATCGTTTTACCAAAATAAGATTTAGGGATTTGGGAAAGCACATAGAATTGGGAAATGTCTCGTGGGATTTGGGATATCCCTCTGGGAGGGATTTAGGGACGTTCCTTGGGATTTTGGGGACGATCCTTAAATCCCTTTTATATATGGAATCGAGAACTAGAAGCCAGTGACAAAGGCAACGAGAGATGTTAACCTAAATATAGGTACCATGTGGTAATTCAAATAAATAATTCCTTTTTTATCTAGAGAATCTAGTTTACATATCAAAATAAACTAAATAATTTTAGGAGGAAAATAAAAAGCAAGTTTATAGTATGATTACCGGTATACGCTATACATTCTTAAGAAATGAATTGAATAACTAACGACAAAGATGGCAAGGGTTCTTGCCATTTTTGTCGTTATAAAATATCTCTTATATAAACTTCATTCCCATTGCTATCAATAAAACGAAGATTTGGAAAGCTCCTTTTCATATAGCTATCAGGAAATATATTATTTTTTATGAATGTTTCTATTTTACCATAAGTTTTAGGTGGCAAATCATAATATTTATTTATAGCTTTTGTTTTATATATAGAAATTGAATATATTGTTGCAAATAAATCAAATACTAGAAAAGTAACAACAACAATTTCTACAGTTAAAGTTAGTTTATTTGTTAATTTGTCAATTATTTTATCAACTAATGGCTTTAGCCATCTTATTAAGAAAATAGCTAGAATTCCCCAGAATAAAGAGTATATAAGAGAAATTCTACCATTTAAATTAAATCTTAAATAAGAGTATTCCCAAAATCTAGTGCCATATATAGCTTCTAAAGCAAAACTTAAAAAATATTCTAATATGCTGCCTAGTAATATTCCATATAAAAATAATTTTATTGGATTGTCTTTGTACTTGTTTAATAAAACTATTAAACAAACTGCTCCAACACCATAAATAGGACAAAATGGTCCGTAAATTAAACCTTTTCTACTTTCTAGTACGCCGGTAGTTTGATAACAATATACTGTTTCAAGTATAAGACCAACAATACTAAATAAAATAAAGTACCAAAGGATCTCGTGAAGAGAAATTCCCTGTATTTTTATATTAAATTTTGAATCTTTAATGTCTTTACTTACTTTCATAATACTCCTTAATATAACTATTATAACAAGATATCATAAATTTATTAAAAAGAAAAGAGCTAAAAAATATTCGATATAGATAACTGTGTAAATTTATCATATATCGAATATTTTATGAGGGGGATAGGTTATCAGTTACAAATAATGTACGGATTGCGCACGTTTTTGAAGTGGTTTTTGACATATTTTATATGCCCGGTAGCGAGTCCAATTAACATTAAATCATGTATCGGACCTAAGTCCTCGGTCCATATAAAATCATCTTTTAGCCTAAACAATCTAAATAATGAACCTTGTCCTGTTTTGACGTTGTCAAAAATATACACAATATCCCGCTCGTGCTTTTGTAAAGCGCGAACATCGAAGTAAAATGTACAACTTCTAAAGCGAACCTTTACTATATTTTCAAATGAGATACGCCTTCTATGACGTTTGTTGAAAATGATAGCTGACCGAATTATTACTCCGATTTTTTCATTGATTGTTGCAGCTACGCCTAAGTTATTATACGACGTTTCAATCTCTTTTTCTAAAGAATTTTTTAAAACATCATATAACTCTTTTTCTTTTTTTGAAAAAGCTGAAACATCAGGTAATGTATTCAGAAGATTTTCTGCTTGATTGTGCCTAATGGAAAAAAGTAAAACGGTTGGTGAACCATCATTAGAAATGTATGAGGCAACTACAAGTTCTGAAATTTTTTCTGCACCATATTTATCGATTAATGCTGAAAATTTCTCTAAGTCCTCAAAAGTATAGATGGCTTTACCATAATAGTGCCACCAATGCATTAAAAGTTCTTTTGTCATAAAAATCCTTTCTACTACAATATGTAGTTTAAAAAAATCCCCCTCATTACTTGAAATTCGCTAAATGCTATTAGATTCTAGGATAAAAGCTGAATCATGTAAATTAAAAAACTTGCAAATATTAAATCTATTGCTTATCTAACCATTCATAATATTTAACTAAATACTCCCAACAACCTTCTTTATCTGTTATACCTTCATAATGATTTTTAATTCTTTTAATAATTTCATCTTTATTAACCCATTTAACTTCTGAAACTTCTTCTGGTTGAAGCTGTAACTTAGAAATATCAATATCTTTGTTTACTATATAATATTCATTAAAATGTTTATTAATAATATTTCCTTTTTCATTAAAAACATCAAAAATTTCTTCCATAATTTGCTCCTTTTTCATAGTTTACGAAAATTATACGAATAAGAATAATAAAATGCAAGAATATTTAAATGTTTGTATATAAAAATTTAACGCAATCTGATATAATATACGTAATTTATAAGAATAAATGTAAGAAGGGATGAAACATATGGAATATTCAGTAGATAAAACAACTAGAAAAGATCGAATAAAATTAGTAAAAAAAGCATTGGCGATTTCTATATCAGGAGCAGATGTACCAACAGATGAAACTTTAAATTTAACTAAAGACTATGTTGATGGAAAGATTGAATTAGAAGAACTTCAACAGAAAATTATAGATAAATATAATAAAGATAAATAAGGAGAATAGTTATGAAAGATCCATATATACAAGAAAACGGAACTCTAAAAAATAAATTAGGAATAGAAGAGTATGATGATTTAAATAAGGCGGAAAAAGATATAGGGTTTGTAAAATTAATTGATGTAAATAAAGCTTTTAAGAAGAGATATGACGCAGAGTTCTTCAAAACAATACATAAGCATATTTTTGGAGATATTTTTGATTGGGCTGGAGAATTTAGGTCAGTTCCAATCGAGAAAATAGAAGTTGTAATACCAGGTTTAAGTTTACATTATTCTGAACCAGAAGACATTCCAGAAGATTTAGATTCTGCGCTAGATGTTTTAAACAATACTAGTTGGCAAGGAAAAAACATAGAGGAAATAGCCTCAGAATTTACACAGGGGCTAGCAAGGATTTGGCGAGTACATCCTTTTAGAGACGGAAATACAAGAACAACTTTAGCGTTTGCTGATATTTATGCCAAAGAACATGGCTTTCCGATGGATATTTCAATGTTATTAGATCAACTTTCTAGAGTTACAGATGAGAATGGTAAAATTAGGAGGTATAGTATTAGGGATAAATTTGTATTAGCAGCATTAGATAAAAAAGATTATCCAGAGCCAGAACATCTAACAGCCCTAATAAAAACAGCGATTCAAGAAGGAATAAGCCAAGAAAAACAAAGACAGGGTAATATATTAGGAGACAATGAAGAGGACGAAGTAAGGTAAACTAACAAGGGAAAATAGTAAAATGGATTAATAAAATGGAAAAAAATAAAATGAGTAAACCAGCAATTTTTATGCATAGTGTAATAATTGTTACATGTTTAGCAAGTATTATTTGTTTTACGTTATACTATGGAAATATATATAAAAGCGAAGTTGTTTTATGGACTGGTATAACAGCATTTACTATAATGTATCATTTTTGGATGAGAATTATTATGGGAAATGTTACTAAGCTATTTAAAAAACATATAACATATAAACAATGGTGGTTTAAAGAGAGAAAATTTGAAAAGAAACTGTATCAAAAATTAAAAGTGAAAAAGTGGAAAGGAAAGGCACTTACATATAATCCAGCAACATTTTCACTAAAGGAGCATTCATTAGAGGAAATAGCAAATACAATGGCAAAATCAGAATTGGACCATTGGGTGAATGAAGCTATTTCTGTTTCAACAATTTTCTTTTCTACAATATGGGGACAATTTTGGATATTTCTTATAACTGCACTTTGTGCTATGGCTTTTGATAGTCAATTTATTATTATGCAAAGGTATAATAGACCAAGAATATTAATAGCTATGCAGAAAGAAAAGAAGAAATCTTTAAAACAGGATACAATTATTTTAAATAAATAAGGTGAAAACATATGACAATTAAAATTGAAGTAGATGGATTATTAAAAAAATATGAAGACAATGATTCTAAAAATTTAGCAAAGGCAAGCAAAGCGTTAAGTGAAAAGGATACTTGGCAGAAAAGTATTATAGATGAAAATGGGGAAGAAGTTAATATAACATTGCTATTAGCATATGAATATTCAAAAGGAATAGAAAATATTACTAATGGTATAGTAAGTTTTGATGAAGCACTAAGTAAGTTAATGGAAATTGATAATTTAGTTCTAGGTGAATTTAATGAGAATAATGATGACATATTATATGGTAAGAACTATCAAGATAAAACCATGATGATGGCAAATTCACAAGAATACTATGATACTGTAAGAAAGCATACGGGAGCAATGAATTTTTGCTATTTCGATAAAAATGGTAAGCTAGCAGATACAGTAGCTATATTTAAAGAAGTTAGAGATAGCGAAGGGAAAAAGTTACGAGAGGGAGCAACATTTCATGATTTAACAGATTTAAGAGACACTTTTTTTCATGAGGTGACTCATCATATGGAAAAAGATTTTGTACCAAAAGCTGAACCACAGATGTATACAAGTATAGATGGAAGAACATACAGTAATTATGATAAAGTAGATAGATATAGAAAAGTGGAATATGTAAACGGAGCAAGAATCATATCAGAAGTTATAGATTTACCAGCAGAAAGTCAATTTAATATTTCAACAGGTTTAACAACAACTGAAATATTACCTAATGGAGAAGAAGTAATACATAATCAAGTAACAGAAGGTTTTGTACAAGCAGTTGCAGTGGCAATAACAAGAAGTTTAGGTTGTCCAGAACAAGAGATTAGAACAGATAAATATTTTGAAAAAACGCAAATGGCTTTTAAAGTAATAGAAGCAAGGGATAAAGACTTAGGACAAGGACAAACTTTTGCAGATTTTATACGTCATTCATACCAAATAAAAGGAGAACTTGAACAAATTCATGTACAAGGAAAGAATGCATTACAATACATATCTGATTATGGAGAAATGTCAGATAGGGGAAAAACAACAAAATCAAAGATTATTAGGGGATTTGGATATTTAGGAAAAAAATTAGATTATCCTCTAGAAAAACAAGAAGAAATAGAAAATTCAAGAATATTAGGAAAAACAGAATTAACTGAAGATGAAACAGAAAATTTGAGAACGATGTTATTAAATGGAAAGACCGATGCTGAATCTAAAGAAATTGTAGATGATTTTGTTGGTAGATATACAGGAGCATTAGCAGAAGAAAAAAGTTTTTTTGATGCAATTCCATCACAATTAGATTTTTCAAAATTTAAAACAGAGGAAATTGGAATTGATGAATATATAAAAAAGCAAGAAGCTAAACATATTTCCATGAAGGATATTGTAAAAAATGCAATAAGTAATGGGCTTGACTTAGAACAAGTAGAGCAAATGGATAGAGTTGAAAATGTTTTATCTAATGAAAGAAATGAAGAAGGAGTAACAAAAGATGAATAATTTATATGCAAAAGCATACACAGAAGTATTAGAAATTATCAATCATTTTTCTGAAGATGAATATAAAAAAATCCCGAAAGAAAAAATTGATTTTTACGAAAAACATAAAGACAGAAAGTACGATTTTAAAATAAATCCAAATATTGATTTGGCTGAACAGAATATTTCCAGAAAGGCAAATGCTATATTGGTTTCACTATTTAGAGACTATTTTGCTACAGCTAAGCAAAAAGAAATATTAAAGAACTTGTTACAGCAGAATCAAGAAAAGCTTGAAAAAGAAAAATATCTAAAATATAATCCTGATAATATATTTAATAAATCTAATAGTAATATAAATGATTCAAAAGACAAAGTTGCATTAGTTGAGATAAAAAATGAAGTATGGTATAGAAAGATTTTAAATTTCTTTAAAAGAATTTTTTTGAAACATTAAAATAAAAGCTTGAAATCAAACGATTTCAAGCTTTTTATATGGTCGAGGTGACCAAACTTGTTTTCTTTCTAATCCTACACTTGAGCAATTTTTATGTGCTTTATTATTTTAAGTATTACATTTATTTTCTACATTTATATTTTTAAATTTTTAAAGATAATGTATTGCTACACTAAAGATATAATCTAATTTCAGTGTAGTGGGTAAATTGTAAAATTAACCTAATCGACTCCATAGCTATTGACTTATGGAGCGGATTAGGTTAAAATACTTTTGGGGGGTAAAAATATGTTGTTTAATTATAATGAAATAAAAAATAAGTATAAAAGCACTTATCAGATTAGAAAAGCATTAGAAAATAGAGAAATATATAAAATAGAAAAAGGAATATATTCTGATGTACCAAATGTGCATTATTTAGCTATTATAATGAAGAAATATCCCTATGGAGTACTTACATCTTATTCTGCTTATTATTATCATAATTTAACAGATGTAATTCCAAGTAAAATATATTTAGCTACAGATAGGAACAACAGAATGATATATTCTAATAAAATAAAACAAATTCGTATGAAAAACGAGTTATATAATTTAGGAAAAACTCAAATTGATTATGAAGGAATCATTATTAATATTTATGATAAAGAGAGAATGTTAATTGATTTAGCTAGAAATAAAAATAAAATAGGATATGATTTATATAAAGAAATTATATCTAATTATAGAAAACTTGTAAATTCATTAGATACACAAAAGATAGAAGAATATTTACAATACTTTGTGAATGGAGACAAAATTTTTGAAATAATACAAGATGAGGTGTTTTAATGGATATTTATGAATTAGTAAATAAATATATAGAAGCTGGATATTCAGAAGAAGATGCTATTCCAAAAGTAGCACAAGATATTATTTTACTAAAAATTGGTAATAGTAAATATCATAAAAATATTACTGTAAAAGGTGGAGTTGTAATGCATAATATCTCTAAAGATATGCGTCGTGCAACAAGAGATATGGATATTGATTTTATAAAATATTCTTTAGAAGATAAATCAATTCGTAATTTTATAAAAGAACTAAACAATACTGATGATGGCATTAAGATAAAAATTACAGGAAAAATTGAGCCATTACACCATCAAGACTATGATGGTAAAAGAGTTTATATAACACTTACTGATAAAAATCATTATTCAATAAGTTCCAAACTAGATATTGGAGTACATAAATACTTTGATATTAAGCAAGATGAATATTATTTCGATTTTAACATAATAGAAGAAAGTGTCAGCTTACTTATAAACTCAAAGGAACAAATAATGGTTGAAAAGCTAAAATCTTTGTTAAAGTTTGGCATTACTTCTACGAGATTTAAAGATATTTTTGATTTTTATTATTTAATTAACAATGAAGTTTTAAATAAGGACAAGCTAATAAAATACATAGATATTTTGATTTTTCAAGATAAAAATATGCGTGAAAATACATTAAAAGATATACATATAAGATTAACGAATATCTTAAATAATCATAGATTTCAATCAAGAATTAATACAGCAAATAATAATTGGCTAGAAATACCTATAAAAGATGTTACTGATAGTGTGTTAGATTATTTTGATGGATTAGTTACAATAAAAAGATAGAAGAAGGAAAAAATATAGATATTTTAAACTCTGGTGAAAATACGTATAAATGGTTAGTAAAACCTCTATTGATTATTTTTAAAAACAGAAATCCTTATATCTACTGATATTAGTAGGATATAAGGATTTAATTTTATGGTCGAGGTGACTACCTCGGAAAAACATATATCTATTGCAATTACTGCATTTCAAGCTTTAAACTTATTCTTGAAATTCGACTTTGAAATTTTTTCTTATTTTTTTATCTTTACAAATTTTAAATTTCTCTTTAAATCTCACTTATTCCATCTGTTACATAATTAATATATTTTTCTTTCTCTTTTCTTTGATAAAAGTTAAATACTTTACCATATTCATTAATGGTAGTTTGAATATCATGATGTCCCATTAAGGTTTGAAGTACAGGAAGAGAAATACCTGCTTCAATACATCTTGTTGCAAAGGTATGTCTTAATCTATGAGAACTAAATTGTTTCCAATAGCTTAAACCAATTTCTTTTGCAATTCTTTTTAAATAACTATTTACACTACTTTCTAAAATAAGTGAGCCATTATCTTGACAGAATAATAAACTTTCATTGTTATCATCGTTTGCTTTAGCTATTTCTAGAGCTTCAATAACATTATTCTTAAAAATATCATTAATCTGTACAAGTCTTGCACCATCTTTTGTTTGAGATAAAGAAGAATCATGTATGTAAGGTTTATGATTTTCATCATGTGTTAATATTTTACTAACATGAATTATATTACTATGTAAATCAACATCAGAGATGTTTAAAGCAATAGTTTCTCCTAATCTCATTCCAGTGTACAATTCAATTAAGACAAGATTTCTATATGGATGAGAGTGATTCATTAAATATTGTTTAAATCTTTTTTCTTCATCAAATGTCATTGGATTTACTTGTTTTGTAGCAATTTTACTTTGAGTTTTTTCAATTTTATTAAATCCTCTAAAAAAGTTCTTTTTGATATAATCATTTTCTTCAGCATAATCATAAATCCTTGCAAGCATTCCATAATCTTTTTTTATTATAGAATTAGATTTATCTCGCTCATCTTCCAAAAAGTCTTCAATATGCTCTCTTTTAACTTTTTCAATAGGAATATTAGAAAACTCATAAGATTTTAACCTTTTTAAAGTGCTCATATTAGTTCTATATGCATTTGTACCAATTTTACCTCTTGATTTTTTTATCTCTTCCATTTGATAGCCTAAACTATAAATTGTAACCATTGATTTCTCTATAATATTTCTAGGAAGACCATTTCTTTTTACTTCATCTTTAAATTGATAAAGTCTATATAAAGCCTCATCTTCTGTTTTACCAGAAAAAGTTTTTTTAATCTCTTTTCCTGTTTGAGGACTTCTTCCTAAATTTAATATTGCTTTACTACAATAAGAAATATAATAAATATCACAATGTTCACTATCAGTACAATTTTTACATATAGAGCATTTAGTAAGTTTTTTTCTGTTGCTACAAATTGACCTATCTTTGCATTTTTTACAAGTTGGACAGATAGGTATAGAATTTACTTTCTTCTTTGTTTTCACTGGATAAGTTCCAACTGTAATTCCTTTTGAGTGTTGCATTTTTCCTCCTTACTTTAGAAGGAACTCCCTTGCAAAAACTCTTTGTACCTAATAAAATTATATTATTTTATCGTGATATATAAGGGTGTTCCTGTAAATAGTTAGTTCTTAAAAAGTTTTTATTAAAACATTTCTTCACTTTGGTTGTTTAAAGTATGTTTTTCACTTAAAAATTTTTCTAAACAATCAGCTTTTACCCAAAAGGCTCTACCAATTTTTATGCTAGGAAAATCTTTTGAATTGAATAATTCTAAACATTTAGCATTACCTAAATGAAGAAGCTTTCTAACATCTTCTGGTGAATACATAACTATATTATCAAGTTTTTCCATAATCACACCTCCTCTAACTTGTTACTTTTATAAGTACTTTTTCAAAATGTTTAAGTTAAATTCTATGTGATATATGCACCCTGTGAGTCAGAATTTAACATAACATTTTAATGTTGTCAATGGATATTTTGAAATTTTCTTCTACATATAACAGCACTTAAAATTTGAAAAAGGATACATTTATTATTAAATTTTTTCCTCTTCTATAAATAAACAGCACTTTAAAATTCTAAAACCGGGACAAGTATTTTAAATTTTTAAAAAAATTTTTAAATATAAAAGTTAAACGAAATTAAAAATACTAAAATAAAAGTAAAAAGAGTTCATTTTTAGAAACAAATTAAGAGAATAAATTTGTACTTTTACAGACTAATAAAACAATTTATATAGAATAAAATTGGAACAAATAAATTACTTATTAAAAATTAATTGGTAAATTATTTTGGAAATTATTAGGTATAAAAAGAACTTTTTTTGTACTCAAATTTCTACTTTTTAAAAGACCTAAAATTTATGAAAAAATGAATTTTTTGTCTTAGCAAGCACTGAATCTGTTCACACGGATTCTATTCAATGGGATAAAATCCCAAACCCTGAGTGCAAAAATTTTTGTAGCTTAATTGGCAAAAATCTATTTATAAATTTAGAAAAAAATGTTAAAATGACTATGATAATTTAAGATAGAAAATAAATATTTAGCATGCATTAATTTTATAAAGTGTATTGCTATAAACAAATAATATTGTGAAATATTTTTAGTTGAAAGTGAGATGATACATATTGAAAAATTTGATTATTTTTAAGAAAATAACTAATGAAAATTTAGAACTGGCTTGTAAAATTCAGAATGAAATATTTCCGGAAGAAGATGCTAGAAAGAATTTTATAGAGCAAATAAATAATGATCCTTATAGAAAGGAAATGGATTATTATATTATTTATAAAAATGACATTGCTGTTGGAGTTACAGGTATATATTCATATCACGAATATCCTGAAACGGCGTGGCTAGGATGGTTTGGTATATTAGAAAAATATAGACATAATGGAATAGGTGGAATTACTTTAGATAAGACAATAGAATTAGCTAAAAAGAAAGGATATACAAATTTTAGATTATATACAGACGAATTTGCTAAAGATGCTCATAGATTATATGAATCTAGAGGATTAGAAAAAGAATTATATGACAATCCTGATGACAAAGATAATTTTATTGATGCAAAAATATTTATTTATTCAAAAAGTTTAGACAATAAACCAGTAGAAAAATGGAATAACAAAATGTTAGGACTAAAAGAACAATCTAATAAAGAACATAATTAAAATACAAATTATATGATTAAGGAGTTTTAATTAATTTTTTTTATAAAATATATTTATAGGAGAAAGATATGATTGAAATAGAATATAAAGAGAAGCTAGATGAAGAAATTTATACAATGATAGATGTAGAATTTAATAAATTCGCTACAAAAAATGGAGTTGTTTGCAATTATAAATCATTTGCTTTTGTTGCTAAAGAAGATAATAAAATTATCGGAATAATAACAGGAAATTCATATTATAAAGAAGTTCATATAAGTGATTTAATTGTATTAGAGCAATATAGAAATAAGCATATTGGAAGCAAATTAATGGAAATAGTTGAAAGCTACTATGAAAATAAAGGATTTGAGAATATAAATTTAACTACTTATGGATTTCAAGCACCTGAATTTTATAAAAAATGTGGATATGAAATTGAATTTATTAGAAAAAACAAAGAAAATCCTAAACTTAACAAATATTATTTAGTTAAATACTTTTAAATTATATTGAATTAAAATTTTAAAAAGTTATATTTGGAAGGGAATATGTATGTATTATGTTAGATAAAATTAGAAGTTCATGTCAATATGTTGTTGATAATAGTAAATATGTTAAAATAAATTATGGTAAATTAGATAAATTCATAAATAATATTGATTGTAATAATTTGAAAAATTGGTTAATGCATAATCCTTATGATTTATTAGAATTGGATGTAGAAACAATTATTAATTTTTTACTTGTTTTTGAATCTATTGTTTATTCGTTTTGGGGACAACCTAAATGGATGATAGATACAGAAGAAGGTATTAAAGATGGTTCTGATGCTCTTTTATATGTTATGCTTAAATATGTGAAGAAAACTAAAAGTACAGATTTTAGTAATATTAGTTTAAATAAATTTAAAAAAATGTTAAAAGGTAATGTAGATATTCCACTATTAGAAGAAAGATATAAAACAATAGTAGGTATTAGTAAAATAGTAAATGAAAGAATGAAAGGGAATTTTTATGAATTCATAAAAAATATAACTTCAGATACTCAATTATTTGATATCATAATAAGTAATTTTGAGTCTTTTAAAGATGAAAGAAACTATGATGGTAAGATAATATATTTTTATAAATTAGCTCAATTATTAACTTCTGATATTTTACATATTAGAGAAGAATTAGAAGGAATCAAGGTCGATTATTCTAATTTGATTGGATGTGCTGACTACAAGATTCCTCAAACTTTAAGAGCTTTAGATATATTAGAGTATAATGATGAACTATCTAATATTATTGACTCAGAAAAGCATATAGAGATTTCTTCAAAATATGAAGTTGAGATTAGAGCAAGTCAAATAGTTGTAATAGAATATACACATAATAAATTGATTAATACTAATCCAATAGATATAAATGATTTCTTTTTTGTATATTCAAAAAAAGTTAAATCTATTGCTAAACCATATCATTTATGCAGAAATACAAATTATTAAAAAAGTTTTTATACCTACTATTTACAGAATTTATATAGATAAAATGTTATTGTATCAGGTATTAATGGTACATTATTTATTACCAAAACAACTTTTTATGTACTTAAATTTGTGCTTTTTAAAAGAGATTAATTTTATAGAAAAATGAATTTTTTTGTCTTAGCAAGCAATCAAAGTATTCGTGTGAACTAATCTGTTTGACACATCAAATACGAACAAAAGTTTTACAAAAAATATTGATTATTTATTTAAGTTGTGATATTATATTTTTGAAAATGGAAAGGAGGTTAATAATGTCTGGACAAAAAATTAATAAATTAGTAGCACCTGTTGTAAAATGGGTAGGTGGGAAAAGACAATTACTAACTGAAATCAAAAAATATTGTCCAAAGAAATTTAATACATATTATGAACCTTTTGTAGGCGGTGGGGCAGTATTATTTGAACTTCAACCCAAACAAGCGATAGTAAATGACATTAATAAAGAACTAATAAATTTATATAGTGTAATACAAAATAATGTTGAAGAATTAATAGAAAAGTTGTCTAACACAGATGTTTATTCAAATACTTCAGAATGTTATTATAAAATTAGAGAATTAGATAGAGAACCTCAAAAATACAATAAATTGACTGGTATTGATAGAGCAGCTAGAGTGCTATACTTAAATAAAACTTGCTATAATGGATTATATAGAGTTAATAGTATGGGAGAATTTAATTCCCCATTTGGCAGCTATAAGAATCCAAACATAGTAAATGATATTACATTAAGAGCTGTAAGTAAATATTTTAATGAAGCTAACATAAAATTTTTGAATGGTGATTTTGAAAAAACAGTTAAAACTGCAAAGAAAGACGATTTTGTGTATTTTGATCCACCTTATGCACCAATATCAAAAACATCTAATTTTACAGGATATAATGAAAGTGGATTTGGAGAAAATGAACAAATAAGATTAAAGGAACTTTGTGATTTACTTAATAAAAAAGGTGTTAAATTTTTGTTATCAAATTCAGATTGTGAATTTATTAGAGAACTATATAAAGACTATAACATTGTTACTATTAAAGCAAAAAGAGCAATTAATAGTAATGGTAATAATAGAGGTGCAGTAAGTGAGGTGTTAATAAGAAATTATGAGTAGATGCACAACTAATAAAGAAGCTTGGCAATTATTATTTGATAAATATAATATACTAGAAGAAATTAATCAAAAAGGATATTTTAAAATAACTGCCAAACAAATAAATGAATATAGAGAAGCTAGACTAATGACAAAGTTTGATAATAGTGCAAATCTTCCTGAATTATTTAAAGATAATAAATTAGCAATATTGCCTATTACAAGCAATAGTTATATGATTGCAAAATTTCAAACTTATAAGAAGTTTGAAGAAACAGAAGATGAAGAAATTATTAAAATTAGTTTTCCAGAGTATATTCAAAGTTTAGATTACAACAATATAACAAGCGAAGCACTAGCAATTAATTGTGCATATATAACACAAATATTAAAAGATTTTTTAGAAGAGGAAAAACTTGTTCCTACTATAAGTGGTAAAATGGGTTCTGGCAATTTTGAATTTAAGATTAGTAAAAATGAAAAAGAAACAGAATATATTAATGTTTCAGTGCAAAATTCGAGAATTGAAATTGATGGTGGATTTGAGGGGATAAATAGTTTAGCGTTAGTTGAAGCTAAAAATGTAATTTCAGATGATTTTATGGTTAGACAATTATATTATCCATATAGACTTTGGAAAAGTAAAATAAACAAACCTGTTAGACCAATTTATATGGTATATTCTAATGGGATTTTCAATGTGTATGAGTATAAATTTGAAAAAGACGAAGATTACAGCTCTATTAAGTTTGTGAAAAGCAAAAAATACAGCATAGAAGATACAGAAATAGAAATACAAGATATTGAAGATACTTTTAATAATATTAATGATTTTTATGAAGAACCAGATATACCATTTCCACAAGCAGATTGTTTTGATAGAGTAATTAATCTGTGTGAATTATTATTAGATGAACCTAAAACAAAAAGTGATATTACTGAAAATTATGCATTTGATGAAAGACAAACTAATTACTATACAGACGCTGCAAGATATTTAGGATTGGTAGACAAGGAAAAAAATGATGAAAATATAGTCTTTAAATTAAATGAATTAGGAAGAAAAGTTTTAAATTTAAGATACAAACAAAGGCAAATAGAATTTGTTAAATTAATATTAAAACATAAAGCATTTTATGATTATTTAGATTTATATTTTAAGAGTTCGGATAAACCATCAACTATAGATACAATAGAAATAATGAAACATTGTAATTTGTATAATATAGAAAGTGAAAGTACTTACAAAAGAAGAGCATCAACAATTCGAGGATGGATTGAATGGATTTTGGATTTAACTAGATTATAAAATTTATTATATTTTATAGATTTTAGTAGCTTTTTATGATATAATTCTTATGTTAATCTTTTTCAATCTCCTTAAGGAGTTTACATATACGAAAATATACACCGCAATAATTATTGAGGAGGTTCGCTATGGAAGAAAGCAGAATTAAAAATGCAATGAGGTTCTATCTTTTAGCTACACAGCTAAAATACAAAATTCGGAAAGGTTGGGATGAACAACACTGGAATGTAAAAAAAGAACGCCTTGAGAGTGTTGCCGAGCATATTTATGGCACCTGTATTTTGGCAATTAGCTTGGATTCTGAATTCAAGTGTAATATCGACCTATACAAGGTTATAAAAATGCTGGTGATACATGAATTAGGAGAAGTCATCATTGGTGACATTACTCCTTTTGATAATGTTTTGCCAGAGGAAAAAATGCAAAAAGAGCATGAAGCTTTTGCAAAACTTGTTGGCGATTTGGTCAAAAAAGACGAAATCATTTCTCTGTTTTTGGAATTTGATTCTAAGCAGACTAGAGAAGCTGTTTTTGCATATCACTGCGATAAACTAGAAGCTGACATACAGGCTAAAGTTTATCAAGATATGGGATGTCAAAATCCTCTTGAAGACCAAGAAAGCAACGTTGTATTTAAATCTGCAAAAACACAACAAATGGTAGCCGACGGTGCAAAAACCGCTTTTGACATTTGGTATGAATATGACAAAAAGCTATATGAAGATGATGAAACTTTTGCTCAAATGCTTGAATATATCAGAAGTCATAATACCGATGTAGGCACTATACAGTAATTGTTTCCATATCAATGGCCGTCCAGAGAAGAAACTCTGGACGGCTCTTGAATTTAATTATTTTTCTTCAGTACACCCACTAATTATCTGCACTCCATCAACAAAACCATTTCTATAATACTTCTCATTCCAATAACTTAGATAATCCATAAAATTCTTATCCAATATTTCTAATTGTTTCTTAACATACTTTTGATTTTGTTTAGGTACATTTTTTAAAATATTCTCAGACAACTCATCAAAATAGATATAGTGCTTTTTATCTTCGCCTGTTAAAGTACAAAATACTTCTTGTTCTCTAATACTAAGCCAATCTCTTAATATATCATCATTTACATCTCTAAAATTACCCATTTTTTATTCCTCCTAATATCTAGTTATAAATTAATTCTTTTAAAACAATTTCTTCAGCAGTATTTTTAAAATTATTCATTAATCTTACCCATTCAAAAGGGCTATTCTGTTTCAACATTTCATCAACATTATTAGCTTTAGCCAAGTTTTTAATTATATTTTTTACTTGCATATTTGCTTCTTTATCAATATTTGCAATATGTTTTGGCAATCTTCCTTCTAGCATTAAATCTGTATAATAACCTTTTTTATTCTTTTTTAGATAGTAAAGTCTTAAATATCCATATTTTCCAAGTTGATAATTACCTAAATTATTTTTTATTGCTACATTAGGTACCAAATAATCTTTTTCTTGATGATATTCTAATTTTTCTCTTAAATTTTCCATACAAAACCTCCTATAAAATTAAAACTATCCATTTCAAAAATTAGAATTTGCATATAATTTGCTCCAATCCATATTAGAATAATCTCTACCATTATAATTTGAATAATTATTCTTTTTATTTAATATATTATTTTTATTTGCATCTGATTTTAAGACATCCTGAGAGCTTAAAAGCGGATTTCCTGAAGTCTGATTCTCAGCCTTCCAATTTACAAATTCTTCTTTTATTTCTGATATAGTCTTTCCTACATAAATTTTATTAGGTTTATTTTTTCCTTGCCTTAATTCTCTAATTAAATTAGCTTTAACAAGTTCTTTGAATGCAGAACATAAAGATTGTTTACCAATATGTAATTTCTTTTCTAAATCGATTCTCGTATAAATAACATATACATCTTCATTTTCATCATAGTAATGCAATTTGTTTTTGAAATTGTTGTCTTGGTTTTCATTAGCATAGGAAACAGATAATCTATCACATAAAAGTGCATATAATAAAATTGATGTAGGCTTTAAATCTTTGTATAATTCGTTATCACAAAGTTCTTTATTAACACGATAAAATTCTACTTTTTTGTATTCTTCACTTATTTTATGAGGTACAAAAGTTAGCATAAGTAGTCCTCCTAACCCAGACTGGATAAGGGATTGCTATTCTTGAAATTTTTTGGAAATTTTTTTAGATAAAAAAATAATTTTTGAAATTTGTTCTTGAAATTTTTTCAGCATTTTCAAGAATTTTAGAGAATTTGACAAAATTAAAAGCAGGTGCTGTAATCCTACAGACATCTGCTTTTTCTCAATTTAGACTTTTTTGAAATTTTCTAGAATTTCTTAAAAAATCCTTTAAAATGGTCGAGGTGACAGGGATCGAACCTGCGACCTCATGGTCCCAAACCACGCGCGCTACCAACTGCGCTACACCTCGATTACAAAGTACCAATATAATATAACATAATAAAAATGAAATTTCAAGCCTTTTTGCAGAAAATTTTAAAAAAACTTGAATAATTAAAAGAGAACTGTTATAATATTAAACGGATATGCACCAGTAGCTTAGCTGGATAGAGCATTCGGCTACGAACCGAAAGGTCGGGGATTCGAATTCCTCCTGGTGCACCAACACTTCCATTTATATGGAAGTGTTTTTTTTAATAATATACAAAATTACATATCCCATAAATGCTTCTTTAAGTCAACATGTAGATTATCTTTAAAAGTAATCCCTTCACTTTGTAATAAGACAATTTGTTCATTCCATCCAGGAACTAATCTACCATTATAATTTACAATTCTATGGCAAGGAAAGTCACCATAGAGTTTTGAGTATTTTAATGCTTTTCCAACTAGTCTGGAATTTTTAGGGATACCAGCTAATCTTGCAATTTGCCCATATGTTGCAACTTTACCCTCAGGAATTTCTTCTACTATAGAATAAATCAAATAAAGTAAATCTTCATCAAGAATTGAACTCATTTAAATCACCAAATATATTTTAGTATAAGTAGTAAAAAGTAAGCAATAAAAATTTAAAATTTAATTTACACAAACAAGTATTTGTGATATATTATCAAAAACAAATGTTTACAAAGGAGGAAGCAATGAAATTTGTACATATAGCAGATATGCATTTCGATAGTCCATTTACAAGTTTGGGAAGAATAGAAGGATTATCAGATATAAGAAGACTAGAACAAAGAAAAATATTTAAAAAAATAATAGAATATATACAAGAAAATAATATAGAGTGCTTATTTATATCAGGAGATTTATACGAAAATGACTATGTAAAACAAAGCACAATAGAATATATAAATAATTTGTTTAAAACAATTCCAAATACAAAAATATTTATTGCACCAGGAAATCATGATCCATATTTAATAAATTCATATTATATGAAATTTAATTGGAATAATAATGTATACATATTTAAATATGATATAGAAAAAATAGAATTAGATGATGTTAATATATATGGTTATGGTTTTAGTAGTTTTTATTCTGAAGGAATAAATATAAACGAGATAAAAATAGATAATCAGAAAAATAATATATTAATAATGCATGCAGATTTAGATGCTTCGAAAGAAGCAAAAGAATTATATAATCCAGTGGCAACAAGAGATTTATTAAAGTTCGATTATGTTGCATTGGGACATATTCATAAACCAAAATATGATAATAGAATTGTATATCCAGGTTCACCAATTTCATTTGGGTTTGACGAGTTAGGAGCACATGGTTTTATTTCAGGCGAAATAAAAAATAGAGAAATAAATATTGAATTTATTCCAATTGATGAAAGAGAATTTAAAGAAATAAATTATGATATATCAGCTATTAATTCAAAAGAAGAATTAATAGAAAAATTACAAGAATTAAAATTAAACAAAAATGATTTTTATAAAATAATTTTAAATGGAAAAAGAAATTTTGAAATAAATATTTTAGAAATAAATAAATTAATTCAAAATAATAATATTTTAAAATTAAAAGATAAAACAAAAATAAATTATGAGTTAGATAAAATAAAAAATGAAAATAGTTTAAGAGGAATATATGTAGATTTAATTTTAGAAAAAATAAAAGAATTAAATAATGAAGAAGAAATAAATAAATATTTAAAAGCAATAGAAATTGGATTAGACTCATTAGAAAATACATAGGAGGAAAAAATTGAAAATAGAAAAAATACAAATAAATGGTTTTGGAAAATTTGAAAATAAAAATATAGAATTAAATGATGGCATAAATATAATTGTAGGAAAAAATGAAAGTGGAAAATCTACATTATTAAAATTTATAAATAGTATGCTATATGGAATATCTAAAAATAAAAGAGGAAAAAATATATCTGATTTAGAAAAATATAAACCATGGAATACAGAAAAATATTCTGGAAAAATAAAATATAAATTAGATAATAATAATGAATTCGAAATATATCGTAATTTTAAAAATAAAGAATTAAAAATATATAATAATTTTGGTGACGATATTACTCCATTATTTAATGTAGAAAAGAATAAAGAAATCCCATTTTTTTATGAACAAACAAAAGTAGACGAAGACTTATTTGTAAATAGTACAGAAATTATTCAAAATGAAATAAAAATAGATAAAGTAAATCAAAATTTAATAATTCAAAAATTATCTAATTTAGCTACAACAGGAAATGATAATATTTCTTATAAAAAAAGTATACAGAACTTGTGT
>OLQO01000603.1_pt1 | contig 29209 bp, 31 predicted proteins | sample 1672281 | NCBI WGS metagenome assembly OLQO01 (sample SAMEA3136667, study PRJEB25190) | human gut metagenome | biome: human gut; feature: human-associated habitat; material: faeces | place: Austria | collected 2013
CTATTTTTATTTTCTAATAAATCACCTGTGTGTGTGTGTGTGTGTGTGTGTGTGTACAGCCGCAACGTTTCTAAAGTTTTTGTTCATTTTCTTATATCTCCTTCTTTTGTTTTTTATTATCTTTGGGCGGACAGAGACGTCCGCCCTTACAATGTTTGACATTATTTATTTAAAGACAAAATAATAATTAATTTTTACATTTTTATTTTATATTAAATAATTTTGTATTGCAATAGTTTTAAATAAACATTTTATAATTTTTCAATTTCTTTTTTAGATAATCCTGTTATCTCCATTATTAATTTAATATCCAAATTCGCTTTTTTCATTTTTTGTGCATTGTTAATTTTAGTTTTACGAATACCTTCTCTTATTCCTTGCTGTAATATTCTTTCATTTTCTTCAGCTATTGTATCTAATATTGCTAACATTTCTTTTTCCTCCTCTTTATTTATTTTTCTTATTAAATTATCTGTAATGTTGTCATTGTTTATTTTGTTTCTAAAAATTAAATTCAACATTGTTGCTAATAAATGTTTTTGTTCTTCTGTATAAACTTTATCTTTATTTAATATATTTATTATTTTTTCAAAACATTCTACCATTTCTTCTGTATCTTTCTTGCTTTCTATTAACATTGCTTTTGATAAAAATGTTTTTTCTTTTAGCAACTCTTCTTCTGTAAAATTGTTTACATCTACTAATTTATATCTTCCTAATTCTTCTCCATTATATTGTTTATAACTTTCTTGTGCTTCTTTTATGTATTCTTTTACATTCCATTTTCTTGTTCCTGTATATAGCACTATCGGAATTACTATTGGTATTTTATATTCTTTTAGTTTTAATTTTTTTATATCTACTGCGCTCTTTGTTATTTTAAATTGATATTCCATTATTCTATATGGCATTGAATAATCTATTTTTGTTTGATGCTCTATTAATATAAATACATTTTTGTTTTTTATTTTGTATACTATGTCTGTTTCTTTATTTATTAAATTTTCTGTTATGTAATTTTCTTTATATTTTTCTATTTCGTTTTCCTTTAATTCTAAGTTTAATGTTTTATTTATAAAAATTACTGCTTCTTTTTTATCGCTTAATATTGTTCTGAAAACCTTATCATGTTCATTATTTACCTTATTGTAAGTATATGTCTCTGATTCCTCACATACCATAAGCATATTATCAAACTCTATTTTATCTTCTGGATGAAATATTGCTTGATATTTTAGAAAGTCTTTAAATGTGAATTTTGGTATACTGTCATCATTATATATTTTTTCTACAACATCATCAATATTTATTTCTTGGTTAATTTCATTGTTCAATAAGCACCACTCCTTTTTCTTATTATTTTATTTTTCTTGGCTATTTAAGAATTAAATATTTGAATAAAATTAGTTTGATATAAATTATTTTTTGGCACGGAGCTCTGTTCCCCTACAATTAAATTTTACAGTTTAATTATATATTAACCTTTTTGTTATTGCAATAGTTTTATAAAATTTCATGTAATAATTTATTAGTTAATTGACCATAATTTATTAGTTTTTTAACAGATCGACTTAAGACGTCGACCACTACATTTAAAATAGAATTTTTATATAACATAAATTAAGGCGATCAATGACCGCACATACTTTTTTTATTTGTACATAGTGATTTTTGACCCACGTCCCCAAGTCTTTTGCACCTAATGTTTATTTAAAACCATTCCCAATGTCACTAACAAAATTTATTACCGGTTTAATGCACACAAAAACAAGACACAAAATTGTGTCTTGTTTGTTTTATAAAATTATGTTTTATTCTGAATCTTTTGCATTTACTGTAACATCTTTATTAAGTGATACTACTGGACGAAGACCATACCCTGCATACTCATAATAATTTTGGCCTATTTCCCCACTTGAAAAAGTTCCCATTGTTCTATCATATTTATCTCCAAAGTTAGATGTTGAAGCAAGCAAATATCCTTTAGAATCTCCTAAATAATATAATTTGTTATTAAATCCTTTCTTTTTTTCCATTACATCATGATCTATACAATATCTAACTTTATCAATATCTGTACCAACATCGTATCCTGCTTTTCCTACTTTATAATATAAACTTCCATCTATATCTTTATATAAATTATTCCAGCTATCCATCCACATCTCTATAGTTGGACTTCCTATTGCATATTCCGCTTTATCACCATTATCTTTATATTTCATCCAATAATTGGAATTTAATAAATCTGATATACATTTAGAATTTGATTTGTCTTTATACTTATTTATATTATATCCTTTTGCTTTAAATCTTGTTAATACTTTATCTTCAATATCACTTTCGAATTCAGGTAGATTTGATGTATTCCAACGAACTCTATATTTATTATTTTCTCCTAATACTATTCTTGTATTCACATCTAATCTATCTGTTTGTGATAAATCTGCCAAATCTCCTGTTATTAAAAATATGTGTGCATCGTCTGGATTTTCATTCCAGTCTGAATAGAATATTTTCCAGTCCTTTTGTCCATTTTGTGATTCGTAATTTGTTACTGTTAGTCCATAATATATTTCTGGATGCTCTGCTACCATTTGGGCTGTTATGTTTTTATATATTTTTCCAATTTTTACATTTTCTTGTTTTTCTGAATCTTTCCAATTTCCAGCTTTATCGTATGCTTTTGCATATACACTATATGTTCCAGATTCTAAATCTTTTATTGGATTTTCTGTTCCTTTATTTGTAAATTCTGTTTCCGTGTCTTTTTTTACGTAATATTCTACTTTATTTATTCCGCTACTTGCATTTGTCTCTGTTTCTTCTGCATCTTCTGGGGTTGCTGTTATTTGTAGTCCTTCTTCTGTATTTTCTGCTGTTATTGTAAAATCTTGTGGTGCATTTTTGTCTATTATTTTTATTTCTACTTCTTTTGTTTCTTCTTTTCCTTCTGTATCTGTTACTACATATGTGTATTTTGTGTTTTCTGTTGCTGTTTTTTCTTCTTCATATGTTTTTGCTCCATTTAAGCTTTCTGTGTTTCCATCTGGTTTGATTATTTTATTTATTCCTTTTTCATTGTTTGTTATTGTTATTTTCAAGTTTACATCTTGATTTGTATAGCCTGTTTCTGGTATTTCGCTTAATATTTTCATTGATATTTGTATTCCTGTGGCTTTACCTGTTATATGTGCCCCATATTTTTTATCTATATAGAAATTATAACCTTTATATATTCCTGTTGGTTCTTCTATATCTTTTTCTTTCCATTCTATTGTTTCATCTTCTAATTTTTGTGTATATGTATCTAAATTATTTTTTATTGTATCAATATTAAATGTTCTTCCGTTTGATGACTCCTCTGTTTGAATTTCTAGTACACACATTCTTAATTCTTCTTCGTATTGGGCTACTTCTGTTTTGTTTTTTGCATTATTTGCTTTTCCAAATAGTCCATTTTCTCCCATTACCATGTTTAGGGTTACGCCGGTCAATATTAATAATACGATTATTGTTATTATTAGGGCGATTAGAGTTATGGCGGCATTTGAGGTTGGAAATTTGATGTTTGATGTCGGATTGTTTGACAATGGTTTGTTTGTATGTTTTTGTTTCGTTTTCGGGTCGTCGAGGACGCCGACCCCTACAATGTTTGATTTGTGTTTATCAAATATTTTAATATTATTCTTATTTGAATTTTTCATTTGTTTGTATCTCCTTTTTTCATGGTTTTACCCATCATTTTCTTCTTTAATTGTACATAACTTTTTATATTTCGTCAACACATAAATTATTATGTATTTGCGTGTTTTTTTATTTTATACATTTGGTATTTTCTAAAAGTTTTATTTTTAATTTTTCTTGTAATCTTGCCTATATGCTATTGTTTTCGACAATTTTCAACAGTCTTTTTATCATTTTTATCTAATTAACTTACAAATATTGACATTTTAAAAATTATAATTTAAGATGTAAAAAAATGATTTTTCAGGCATAACTATTTTTTTGTTTACGGAGGATAAGCTTATGTTAAAATTTGCTGTATGCGATGATAACATAATTATTTTGAACAGATTAACAAAAATGTTAGAAAGTATTTTTCTAAAAAACAATTTATGTGCTGAGGTTGTATTATCTTCTAATTCATCTAAAGAATTAATTGAATATACTAATTCTAATAATTTAGATGTTCTTATTTTAGATATCGATTTTAAATCTGAATGTTCTGGCCTAGAACTTGCAAAGAAAATTCGTGCAAAAAATAAAGATATGTATTTAATTTTTTCAACTGGACATTTGGAATATGCTTTAATTGCATACAAACTAAAAACATTTGACTATCTTCCTAAACCTGTTACCCCAGAAAGGCTAGAGGAAACTGTTAATAGAATATTTGATGATATAAAATTAGAAAAAGAATCTAATTTTATTAATATTGGAAATAGTAAAATTTTAGTAAAACAAAGTGAAATTGATTATATAAAAAAAGATGGCATGAAGATAATATATCATACCCCATGTAGAACATATGAGGCTTATTCTTCCTTTTCGAAAATTGAAGAAAGTTTACCTGAAAATTTTGTAAGATGTCATAAATCTTATATTGTTAACACTCAAAATATTGTTAACATAGAGTCTAGTAATAACACTATATTATTTGCATCTAATAATAGTTGTTATATTGGACCTAAATACAAAAATAATTTAATGGAGGTTTTTACACATGCAAATTTCACAAAATGTTTGGACAGCATTAACAACTGAAAACGCAACAATAATTGCACTTCAAGGTATTCCTTTGACTTTTATTGAAGTATATTTATCAATGATGCTCTTTATAACATTCTTTAATTTAAAAGCTTCAAAAAAGACAAAGCTTCTTTATGTTTTTACTTTGTCTTTGATTTCAACAATTACAAGATTTCTAATTCCAGATCCATTTGGTGCATTTATTAATATAATTATTTGTCCAATTTTAATTTTGATTTATTTCAAAATAAGTATTTTAAAATCTATTATAGGTGAATTTTTTCCTATAATTATAGAAACAATAATAGATGCAATATTATTAAAAGCTTATAATATTATATTGGGAATAAGTGTTAATAATGCTCTTTATATTCCAATTTATAGACTTTCTTTTTCAGCAATAGAATATTTCTTTATGTTTTTAGTCTATTTAATATTAAAAAAATTTAAATTTAATATTTCTAACATAAAATTTACTAATAAACAAAAAATACTAGTTTTCTTAACAAGTATTCTAGGGATTGTAGCTGTTTCAACTCAAATGTATTTAAGTATTTATGAATTTAAACATATTCCTCTTCACTTAATGATTTTAAGTATGTCGTCACTACTATTATACTTTATTATAAGTTTATATAGTCTAATCAGTACAAATAAATTAAATATAGCTAGAGAAAATTTAGAAGAGACTAGATTAATGAATAAAACATTAACAATTTTAAATGATAAAATTAGAGCTTTTAGACATGATTTTAATAATATAATTCAAGCTTTTGGTGGTTATATACAAGCTAAAGATATAGATGGACTTGAAAAATATTATTCACAACTTTTAAAAGACTGCCAAGAAGTAAATAATTTAACAGGTTTAAATCCAGAAGCAATTAATAATCCTGCAATATACAGTTTACTTGCTTCTAAATATTATTTGGCAACTGAAAAAGGAATTGAATTTGACTTAGATATTTTTATGGATTTAACTTCAATAGATATGAAAATATATGAATTTTGTAGAATATTAGGAATTCTTTTAGATAATGCAATACAAGCAACACAAGAATGTGAAGAAAAACACATTAGAGTAACAATAAGAAAAGATAATAGATGCAAACGTCAACTATTAATTGTAGAAAATACATATAAAGAAAAAGATATAGACACAGAAAAAATATTTGAAAAAGGTTATTCAACAAAAGAAGGTAATACTGGACTTGGCTTATGGGAAGTTCGCCAAATACTACTTAAAAATACAAACTTAAATTTATTTACAAGTAAGGATAATACATATTTTAAACAACAATTAGAAATTTATAAAAGTTAGAGAAGATGCTTTAAAAGCATCTTCATTTCTTATATACTAGTCTTTTTTTATTAATTGAGCTGGACATTTTGGTTGATGTAATATTGCAAATACATAACTTGCAGTGTTAGTATTTCTAGCATATTTTTCAGCTATTTTAGCAACTAATTTTAACATATCCATTCTCCTCCCCTTTTATTATTTTCTATAAAAAGATTATTTGCCGGCTTTATAATCTTTATTATACTAAATTATTTTCTGCCTTTAACTTTGAGTAACCATATTCACATTTGCTTATTTTATAGGCAGGTTTTGTTATTGCAATTGTTTGCAATAAAATTGTATATATTAAAATACTTGAAATTAAAGTATTATTAATAACTAATGCTATAATTAAAGAAATTATCATTGTTATATATGAAAGTATTTTTTTAGTTTTTCTTTCTTTTTTTGTAAGTATTGGCAAATTTATTGTATCTGCTGGTGCGTATATGCTTATCATTATAATTGCAAATATAAATAGTAATATTACTGATATATATTTATAATTTTCAATTATTGGTAAATATTTTGCAAGTACTCCTGGAATACAATACATTGCTGTTGTACATATAAAGCAACCAATATGTGTTTTTAAATGAAATCCTCCTGAAAAACCTCTATATGGTATTAAGCATGCAAGTGTAATTAATGTATATTTTCCAACTCCTAGTATAAATGCTAGTGCTATTGCTAAAAACATTTTTGGAATTTCACCTATTATTAGTTGTAATCCATAATTAATTACCTCTAATCTTGCTTCGTCAAAGTCTGGATTTTCTTTAGAAATTTTATTTGTTATAATTTCACAAATTTTATCTATCATATATTTTTCCTCTGCTTTTCTTAAGCTGTCTTAATTATAATTATTCTTTATATACTTTTTTCAAATGTTGTATAAAACGCAAAAAAACATATACGAAAACTTTATTTTTTTGTTTCGTATATGTTTTTGTCACTTTTATAAATTTATTCCTTCTAATATTTTCCAAGTTTTATTAATTTCTGGTATCGATGTAAATGTCATTTCTTTTTTGGTTATCGGATGAATTATTGTTAGTTTATATGCCCACAGTGCAATTTGCTTGCCTCTACCTCGAGTTCCGTATTTTTGGTCTCCATATATGCTATGTCCTCGGCTAGATAATTGCACTCTTATTTGATGATGTCTTCCTGTATGTAATAGCACTTTTAATACAGATAAATCTATTTCACTATTATATTTTAATGTTTCATAATCTAGCTTAGCAAGCTTTGAATTTTTCGTTCCTTCTCTTACAACTCTACTAATATTTTTTTGTTGATTTTTTAACAAGTAATCTTCTAAGGTATCTTTATTTTTTTCAAACTTTCCATCTACAACAACCAAGTATTCTTTTTTTAGTTGTCTGCTACGAACTTCTTCACTTAACCTTGAAGCAGCCTTAGATGTTTTTGCAAATACCATAACCCCGCCCTACAGGCCTATCTAGTCTATGTACTAATCCTAAATATACATTTCCGGGTTTATTATATTTTTCTTTTATATATTTTTTTATTATTTCTAACATATCTATGTCACCGGTTTTGTCTCCTTGTGATGGTATGTTTGGTATTTTTTCTACTACTATTATGTGGTTGTCTTCGTATATTATTTTTAAATTGTTCATTTTTTATTCCTTCTTTAAATTATATATTTTTTATACAATAAGAAAAGTTATAATTATTTTTTATTTCACTCCCCATTTAAGAAATTGTATTTCACTAACGTTCAAACAATTTCTAAAAAGGTCCCCACAATGCTTATAAAAAATAATTATGAACTTTTCTTTTTTACAACAAATTAATCATAAGTATAAAAAATTTATTTCTCCCAACGGGCATAAATTCCACATGGTAATACTATTTCGGAATTTTTCATTGGTAATCCTATTTCTCCTGATGATAGTGTTCCTTTTTTCTTTATTTCTAGTCGTAGCATATTTTCTAGTACTTTTGCTGATATTCCTGTTGTATATGAATTTATTAAAAAGAATAGTGGGTCATCTGATAGTACTTGTGTACAAAGTTCTACCAAGTCATAAATATTATTTTCAAATTGCCATACTTCTCCTTTTGCTCCTCTACCATATGATGGTGGGTCCATTATTATTGCATCGTATTTATTTCCTCTACGTATTTCTCTTTGTACAAATTTTACAACGTCATCTATTATGTATCTAACTTTTCTATCTGCTAGTTTAGAGGATATAACATTTTCTTTTGCCCAAGAGACCATTCCTTTTGAACTATCTACATGGCATACTGAAGCCCCTGCAGAAAGGCATGCTACAGTTGCTCCTCCTGTGTATGCAAATAAGTTTAAAACTTTTATTTCTTTTTTGTGTTTCTTTTCATTTTCTATTTTATTTATCATCCAATCCCAATTAACAGCTTGTTCTGGAAATAACCCTGTGTGTTTAAATCCCATTGGTTTTATATTAAATGTTAAATTTTTATATTTAATTTGCCATGCTTTTGGCATTTGTTTTTTGTAATTCCAGCTTCCTCCACCTGTTTTACTTCTATTATAAACAGCATTAACTTCTTTCCATTTATTTGGAAAACTTTTTTGTTTCCAAATAATTTGAGGATCTGGTCTTACTAGTGTTACATTTCCCCATCTTTCTAATTTTTCTCCATTTGCCATATCTAATATTTCATAATCCTTCCAATTACTTGCTATTTTCATTTTTTCCTCCATTTAATTATAACTTACATAACAATCTATAAAAATCATAAATACAAATACAATTTACTATACTAAAAATAATTGTTAATAAAATAATTACTTTTAAAAACTTATTGCTTGTCCTTTTTTCTTTAAATTTGACCTCAAAAATTTCATCTTTCGCATATTCCATAAAAATCTCCCCTTAAAATATATTTTTACTATTATTAATATATTTTAGGTGGAGATTTTCTAGAACCTAATATTTAATTATTTTATCATAAAATAGTGCTATTTTTCAACACTTTATAGTAACTTCTCTATTTCTTTTATAATATCTCTTAAAATATTACAGCTATTATCAAATTTTGCTTGGTCTTCATCTGTTAATTTTAGTTCTAATATTTCTTTTACACCATTTGCTCCTATAATTGTTGGAACTCCTATATATAGCCCTTCTTGATTGTATTCTCCTCTTTGATAACTAGATAAAGTCATAATTTCATTTTCATCGTTTAATATTGCTTTTACTATTTTTGTAAGTGCAACACCAATTCCGTAATATGTTGCTTTTTTCTTTTCTATTATTTCGTATGCAGCATTTACTACATCCTTGTGAATTTCTGTTAAGTCTGACATTGGATGATTATTGTCTTTCATTATATCTGTCATTTTTTTGCATCCTACATAAGCATTTTCCCAGCTTACAAATGAAGAATCTCCATGTTCCCCCATTATATATGCATGAATATTTTTACTTGATACTCCTAAATATTCTCCTATTAAATATCTAACCCTAGCTGTATCTAATGCTGTTCCAGAACCTATAACTTTTTCCTTTGGGAATCCAGAAACTTTTGCTACAACATATGTCATAATATCTACTGGGTTACTTGCTATTACAAATATTCCATTAAATCCACTTCTTACAACGTTTTCAGTAATTTCTTTAATTATTTTCGCATTTGTTTGAACTAATTCTAATCTTGTTTGATTTGGCTTTTGGTTAATACCTGCTGTTATTACTACAATGTCTGCATCTTTACATTCATCGTAGTCTCCTGCTCTTATTTCCATTTTAGATGGAGCATATGGAACACCATGTGATAAGTCCATTGCTTCTCCCTCTGCCTTTTCTTTTAATACATCTATTAAAACAAGTTCATTTGCTCCTCCTTGATTTAATAATGAATAAGCAAAGCTCATTCCCACAAAACCTGTACCTACTAAAACAATTTTTCTTTTATCTATCATAATACTTCCTCCTTAACTAAATTTTTTACATTATTTATTCTTTTATTCAATGTTTTAATGCATATCTATAATTGTTTGTTTTATTGCTATAAAAAATTTTTTTATAAATTCTACCAAAGCTTGTAAAACTACATTTTCATTGTATAAATTCATTATTAACTTGTGTGTTGGTGAAAAAAACCAAATAAAAATTGCAATTATACACATTATCGCCAAAGCTTTTAAGTTTTCTTTTATTTTGTTTCCAAATAACTGTGCTTTAAATCTTCTTAATTTTTTATTGTAATCCCTTATATAGTCCTTTTCTGTATAAACTCTTTGATTATTATTTTCATTACTTTTTTGTTTATAATAAACAGCATTATTTTGAGAATTAGAATTATTATTTATTGTGTTATTAGTTTGGTTTCTTTTTTGTGCTTCAGAATAATTTCTAGCTACTTTGTTAATTATATTTTGTTCATCTTGCTGTCTTTTTATTTCTCTTTCTCGCTCTAATTTTTGGTCATATTCTTTACGTTTTTGCTCATCCGACAGCACACTATATGCATCATTAATTTGCTTCATTTTTTCTTCTGCTTTTACTTTATCTGCTTCATTTGTTTGCAAATCCGGATGATATTTTTTTGCTTGAATTTTATATATCTTATTTATTGTTTCCATAGAAGCATTTTCACTAACTTCTAAAATTTCATATAAATTCATAGTTTTTTCTCCATTTGTGTTAAAAAATTTCTTATTTACTCTAAAAATATTTTTATTTCGGGCGGACAGAGGCGTCCGCCCCTACAACGTTTGACATTAATTTTTTTAAACATAATTATAATAAATTTATGAAATGACGAATGCAATTGAAGTGTTATTAGAAATTGTTTAATTGTATCAAATGAGGAAGCGATGGCTTGCGTAGCAAGAGCAGCGAGAGGCTCGTTTGTTACAATTTTACAATTTCTTTTAATACGTAATGCCGCCGAGGAATTGAATAAATTTCATTATAATTATGTGAATAAATATTTTTATTTTTTACATTTTTTATTATAACACAAAAGGTAGAAAATTGTACAATAGTGTGATATAATAAAAAAAATTTTTTAAGGAGACGAATTTTATGCAACTATCATCAGATAAATCTTTACTTGCTGAAAGTAAAGTGTTAATTTTATACATTTTATATAAAGCAAATAAACCTTTAACAAATGAAGAATTTTTAAAATTAGTTTTATCTGTTACAGATATGAATTATTTTTATTTCCAACAATTTTTATTAGATTTATTAAACACCAAATATGTAATTTCTTATAAAAAAGAAGATTTAGATTTTTATGAAATAACAGAACAAGGAATTGCAGCCTTAGAACTAACTAAAGATATGATTCCTGGCATAATGAAACTAAAAGTTGATAGTAATTTTGATGAAGAAATGGACATAATTGAAAATGAAATATCAGTTTCAGCAGAATATGTGCCAATTTCTGAAAATGACTATAAAATTAAATGCAAAGTTTTTGACAATGGAGAAACAATATTTGAACTAAAAACATTTGCAGGCTCAAGCGAGCAAGCTCAAAAAATTGTAAATAATTGGAATAATAATGCAACAAAAATTTATCCTCAAATTTTAGCATTACTAGATTCAGAGGAATAAATTTAGTTATGTATTTATTTTGGGCACGGAGCACCGTGCCCCTACAACATCTGACAAAAATTTTAAAAACATAATTATAATAAATTTATGAAATGACGAATGCAATTGGAGTGTTATTAGAAATTGTTTAATTGTAGCAAAGGAGGAAGCGATGGCTTGCGCAGCAAGAGCAGCGAGAGGCTCGATTGCTACAATTTTATAATTTCTTTTAATACGTAATGCCGCCGAGGAATTGAATAAATTTCATTATAATTATGTGTATTGTATTTATATATTTGTAATTTCTAATATATAAAATTAAATTTTCTGCCTCACATATTCATATAAAATTACTCCTGTTGCAACTGATGCATTCAAACTTTCTGTTTTTCCTAACATTGGTATTTTTATTTTTGTGTCTGCCACATCTACTATTTCTTTTGATACCCCATTTGCTTCATTTCCTATAACTATCGCCTTTTTATTTAGCTTTATATCATATAAGCTTTCTTTTGTTTGAAGTGATGTTACTACTACTTTAAATTTATTTTTTTGTATTTCTTTTATAGTTTCTTGCAAGTTTTCAGCTCTTATAATATTTACTCTAAATATTGCTCCCATTGTTGAACGTACTACTTTAGGGTTGTATGGATCTGCAGTTTTAGATGAAATTATTATTTGTTTCAAATTCACACTATCTACAGTTCTTAATATTGTTCCTAAATTTCCTGGGTCTTGTATTCCATCTAAAACCACAATTAAATCCTCGTTATAATCTATATTAAAATTATTTGCATCTTTCTCTATTACAGCTAAAATTCCCTGTGGTGTTCCAACATTTGTTATACTTGCAAATACTTTTTGGCTTACATATATGCATTCATATTTTGAAATTTTATATAGCAATTCTTTATCTATGCCCTCATCTTTTATGCAGTCTTCACATATTACTATTTTTTGTATATTTGCATTTTCTTCTATTGCTTCTGCAATAATTTTAATACCTTCTACAATGTAGCAATTTCCCTCATCTCTGTATTTTTTTTCGTTTAACTTTTTTATTTTCTTTATACTTTCATTATCTTTACTTGTAATAACTTGCATTTTAATTCCTCACTTAAAATTAAATATTATTTATAAATTCTTTTACCTCTTTTATAAGAATATCATTTTCAGCACTTGAAACTTGTAATGTAATATATGGATTTCCTGGTGAAAATTTAATTTTATTTTCATATATTTTTAATAGTTTTTCTATAATTGATAAGTCGAATTTTTTATTATTAAATGTAAATACAATATTTTTTCCTCTTTGACTAACCTTTATTATATATTTTTCTTTACACATCATTTTTATTCTTGAAACTTCTATTAAATTATTTAATTCACGTGGTGTTTCTCCATATCTATCTAATACCTCATCTAAAACGTTTTGTATATCTTCTTCTGTTTTACATAGTGCTATATTTTGATATACTTCTATTTTTTGACTAGATTCAAAAATATATTCATCTGGTATGTAACTTGAAATATTCATATCTATTTGAATATCTGGCTCTTCTTCTACTTCTATTCCTTGCATTTCTTTCATAACTTCATCTAGTAAATTGCAGTATGTATCATATCCAACTTGTTCCATATGTCCATGTTGTATTTCTCCGTAATAGACTTCCGGCTCCTCTTATTTCTAAGTCTCTCATTGCAATTTTGAAACCTGAACCAAACTGTGTAAATTCTTTTATAGCTTTTAATCTTTTATCTGAAACTTCTGATAATATTTTTGCTCTTTTATAGGTTATATATGCGTATGCTTGAGTTCCGCTTCTACCAACTCTTCCACGAATTTGATATAATTGTGCAAGTCCAAGTCTATCTGCATTTTCAACTATTATTGTATTTGCATTTGGAATATCTATTCCAGATTCTAAAATGGTTGTACATACTAGCACATTTGTTTCGCCATCTATAAATTCTTTCATTATATCTTCCAATTGACTTCCTGTCATCTTTCCATGTGCATATGAAACTTTTGCTTCTGGTACTAAATTAGATATTTCAATAGCTTTTCTTTCTATTCCTTCTACATTGTTAAATAAGTAAAATACTTGTCCTCCACGTTCTAATTCTTTTGTTATAGCCTCTTTTACAACTTCTTCATCATATTCTATAACATAAGTTTGAACTGGCTTTCTGTTTTGTGGTGGCTCATAAATTATAGACATATCTCTTACTCCAACAATAGACATATGTAGTGTTCTCGGTATTGGTGTTGCTGTCATTGTAAGGACATCTACGTTTGTTTTATATTCTTTTATTTTTTCTTTTGCTTTAACTCCAAATCTATGCTCTTCATCTATAATTAGCAATCCTAAATCTTTAAATTCAACATCTTTGCTAAGTAGTCTGTGTGTACCAATTACAACATCTACTTCTCCTAGCTTTAATTTTTTTATAATTGCATTTTGTTCTTTTTTAGTTTTAAATCTATTTAAAACTTCAACTCTTATAGGAAATTCTTCCATTCTTTCTTTAAAACTTTCATATTGTTGATCTGCCAAAACTGTTGTAGGCACTAAATATGCAACTTGTTTTTGATCCATCACAGCCTTAAAAGCTGCTCTTATTGCAACTTCTGTTTTTCCATATCCAACATCTCCACACAATAATCTGTCCATTGGTTTTGGCATTTCCATATCTTTTTTTACTTCTTCTATACAACGTAATTGGTCATCTGTTTCTTGGTATGGAAAGCTGTTTTCGAATTGAGTTTGCCATGGTGTATCTTTAGAAAATGCATACCCCTGTACTTTTTGCCTTTTTGCATACAATTCTATTAACTCTTTTGCAACTTCTCTTAAGTTTTTCTTAACTCTAGCTTTAGTGTGTTCCCATTCTTTTCCGCCTAATCTATTAACTTTAGGTACTCTTTCCCCTCCACCAACAAATTTTCTTATTGTATCTAGTTGATTTGTGGGAACATATAAAACGTCATCATTTTTATATTTAATTTTTATATAATCTTTTGTAACACCATCTGCTGTAATTGTGTTTACACCTATAAATTCACCTATTCCATGGTTTTTATGTACAACAAAATCGCCTGCTTTTAAATCGGCAAAAACAACCTTTTCTCCCTCTTTAAAAGAACTGTGTGTGCTTCTTCTTTTACGTTTATCTGAATCTATTACATTATTTGCATCTATTACGACTAAGTTATTGTCTATATCTTCAAACCCTGAAGATAATTTTCCAATTTCAATATGTACAATATTTTCTTTATTTTTTATAATATCTGCATTTTTTTCATTTATACTATTTAGCACATTAAAATCTGTTAATATTTTTGAAAGTTTTTTTGCTTTTTCTTTGTTTTCTACTAATATAATAACTTCTTTGTTTTGGACTAAATTATTATTTATATCTTTCACAAAAGACTCTATTTCGCTTTTAAAATAGTTTATTTGTCTATTATTAAAGTTATATTCTATTTGAGCTATTTTTTTAGCTTTATCTTGATTTTCCAAGTAAATTGTATTACTTAAGTTTATATTTTCTTCTAAGCTTTCTGAAATTTTACTATTTTGAAGTATTTGTGGAATTATTTTTTTTCTTTCTGTTAAGCTTTTTATTAAATTGTCATAGTCATTTTTTATATTTTCTTTTCTTGCTTCTACTTTGCTTTTTTCATCTATTAATATAATTGTATCTTGTGGTAAATAGTCTAAAATTGTTTCTGTTTTAGAATAAAAATAATCTATATACTTATCAACCTTACTTACATAACTTTCTTCTTTTATTTTTCTTACATCTTCTTCAGCATTTTCTTGTTGTTTTTCTGTGTAATTATTATCTAAAATTTTATTGCAAACAGTTTCTTTATCTGTTTCTAACAAGTATTCGTGTAATGGTATTATTTCAACCTTTTCGGCCATTTCAGTTGAACGTTGGCTACTTAAGTTAAAGTACCTTATAGAATCTATATCATCTCCCCAAAGTTCAATTCTAACACCTAAATTTTCACTTATTGAAATATCTATAATTCCACCTCTTATGCAAAACTGACCGTTTCCTTCTGTTAATTCTGTTCTTTCATACCCCATACTTATTAGCTTTTCTTTTAATTCTTCTGTATCTATGGTATCTCCAACTTTCAGTTTTATTTTATTTTTATATAACACTTCTTTTGGAATCATTTTTTGCATAGCTGCTTCTATTGTTGTTATTACGATACATTTTTTATTTAATTCATTTAATACTTTTATTCTTTCATACAAATTATCGTAACTTTCCACTTCATAGTCATACGTTACAATATCTTTTTTATTAAAAATAAAAGTGTTTTTTTCAAATTGTTTTACATCGTCATATATTTTTTTAGCTTGTATTTCGTTGTATGTAATTATTAGGCATATATTTTTTAAATTTTCTTTTGTAGCACCTATTAATTGTGCTTTATACACGTCTGATAGGCCCGATACACATATCGGACCTTTTTTATTTTTTATATCTTCTATAAATTCTGTAAATTTATTGTTTGTTTGCATTTTTGATATTATTGAATTCATTTTTTAGCACTCCTTATTTTAAATTATTGAAATAATTTAAAAATATGTACATTATTATATAATATTTTTGGCTTTTTTTAAATATATTTTTATAAAAAAGTTTAAATTTCATTAAAAAGGTGGTTCTTATGTTGAAGAAATTAAAAAATAATTTTATTTCTGTGTTGTTTGTTTTGTTTACTATTTTTCTTGTAATTTTTTCTAGCAGTAATTTGCAGGCTGCAAAGGTTGGTCTTGAGCTGTGGGCTAAATCTGTTGTTCCTGCTTTATTACCTTTTTTTATTGCAACAGAATTACTTGGCCATACTAATGTTATTTCTTTTTTGGGTAAATTTTTAAATAAATGTATGAGACCTCTTTTTAACGTTCCTGGTGAAGGTGCTTTTGCTTTTTTAATGGGTATTATAAGTGGTTACCCAGTTGGTGCAAAAATTGTTACAAATTTTAGAAATGAAGGTATTTGTAACAAATATGAGGCTGAAAGGCTACTTTGTTTTACAAATAATTCTGGTCCTTTATTCATTTTAGGAACTGTTGGTATTAGTATGTTTGCAGATACAACTACAGGTATAATTTTATTTATTACTCATTTTCTTTCTTGTATTACTGTTGGTTTTATTTTTAGATTTTGGAAATGTAATAAAACTTCTTCAAACTATACTTTAAATAAATTACCTTCTGGAAATGTCTCAAAGGAACTTGCTACCTTTTCTAATTTAGGAGATGTTTTAACTACTAGTATAAAAAGTGCTATTTCTACTGTTATAATGATAGGTGGTTTTGTTGTTCTATTTTCTGTAATAATATCAATTTTAAATAATAGTCATTTGTTAGATGCTTTATCATGTGCTATAAATCCTATTCTTTCTGCTTTGAATATACCTACAAACTTTTCAAATGGTATAATTTCAGGAATTATAGAACTTACAAATGGTGTAAAAATTGTTTCAAGTATACCTATTAAAAATATTTCTACAAATATTATAATTTCTGCTTTTTTATTAGGATTTGGTGGATTTTCAGTATTATTGCAAGTATGGGGAATTATTTCTAAAACAGATATATCTATTTTTCCGTACTTCCTAGCCAAATTATTGCAGGGAATTATTGCAGCATTATACACATATTTTGCATTGCATTATTTTAATTTTCTTAATTTAGATTTATCAACCACTCCAATTAATTATAAGGCTTTTCTGCTTTTTATAATTGGTTTAGTTTTTATTTTTGTGTTGTTTAAATTTGCTAAAAATACAAAACATAATTTTAAATTTGAATTTAAACACAATTAAAGAAGTCCCTAGAATATTTATTCTAGGGACCTAAGTTGTTATTTTATAATTTTTTTCATTTCATCTACAGTATTTTTACATTTTTCTTCATTATTTGAGTGAACGTATGCTAATATATCATTTTTCTTCACTTTTTCACCGACTTTTTTGTTTAGAACTATACCTGCTGAATAGTCTATACTGTCTTCTTTTTTTATTCTTCCAGCTCCTAGTTCTACACATAATTTTCCTATTTTTCCAGCATTTATCTCGCTTATTTTAAAATCTTTATCTGCTGTAACTGACATTATATATTTTGCTTTTTCAAATTTATTTGTATCTTTTATATATTCTATGTCTCCGCCTTGATTTCCTACAAGTTCTATAAATTTTTCATAAGCTTTTCCGTTTTGTATATTTTGTAATATTAGTTTTTCACATTCTTCTATATTATTTGATATACCAGCTAATTTTAACATATTACTTCCTAATTTTAAAACAACTTCTTTTACATCTTCTGGCATATTTCCTTTTAAGCAATTTACAACTTCTATAATTTCTAATGTATTTCCTATTGCATATCCAAGTGGTTCTTCCATTCCAGTTAAAATACATACTGTTTCTTTTCCTGCTCCATTGCCTATTTTGCTAATAGTTTCTGCTAACTTTTCTGCATTTTCTTTTGTTTTCATAAAAGCTCCGCTTCCATATGTCACATCTATAACTATTTTGTCTGCTCCACTCGCAAGCTTTTTACTCATAATGCTAGATGCTATAAGTGGTATACTCTCAGTGCAGTTTATTGCATCTCTTAATGCATATATTTTTTTATCTGCTGGAGCCAAGTTTCCTGTTTGACCTATTAAACTAATTCCAATTTTTTTTACATCTTTTATAAAATCTTTTATTTCAATTTCTGTTTTATAACCTGGTATAGATTCTAACTTATCTCGTGTTCCTCCTGTAATGCCAAGTCCTCTACCACTCATTTTTGCAACTGGAACTCCAAGTGAAGCTATTATTGGTGCTAAAATTAGTGTGACTTTATCTCCTACTCCACCTGTGCTATGTTTATCTACAACAATTTTTCCTAAACTAGATAAATCTAATATCTCTCCTGAATTTGCCATTGCTATTGTTAAATTTGTTGTTTCTTCTTCATCCATTCCATTAATATATATTGCCATTACTAATGCTGCAGCCTGATAATCTGTAATGTTTCCATTTGTATAATTTTCTATAAAATAATTTATTTCTTCTTTATTTAATTTATTTCTGTCCCTTTTCTTGGCAATTATTTCTTTTATATTCATATAAAAATCCTTCCTTTAAATAAAATTTTTAGTAAAAGATCTTCTATGTAATGGACATAGTCCATATTCTTTTATTGCTGCAATATGAGCTGCTGTTCCATACCCTTTATGCCTTGCAAACCCATACATTGGATACACTTCATCCCATTGTCTCATTATTCTATCCCTTGTAACTTTTGCTATTATAGATGCTGCTGCTATTGAATAACATTTTGCATCTCCTTTTACTATTGGCATATATGGTATTCCGCAAGTATCTATTTTATCCAATGCATCTACTATTATTCTTTCTGGTTTTACTTTAAGACCTTTTATGCTTTCTGTTAATCCTTTTTTTGTTGCATTTAAAATGTTTATTTCATCTATTTCATTTTGGTCAATTATTCCAACCGAATAACTTACTGCTTCTTCTATAATTTGCTCATACAGTTTCTCTCTTTTCTTTTCAGATACTTTTTTTGAATCGTTAACCCCTTCTAAAAAAGAATCTGGTTTCATTATTACACTTGCAACAACAACAGGACCTGCTAGAGGTCCTCTTCCTGCTTCATCTATTCCACATATATATTCTACATGTTCTTTTTCATAAATTTCATTTTCTATTTTTTTTAATTCTTTTAATCTTTCAATTTCTTTTTCTTTCATTTTTTCACCTTATTCTTCTGCAATTATTCCTGTATTTGCTATATCTGTTAAGCTATAATGTAAATTATCATCTGCATCTTTTATACCTTTTGTGTAATAAACTTCGTCATTATCATAATCTACTATATATTCATTATTTCCAGATACTTCAACACCAATTGTATATAAATCTTCTTGTGATAATTCATATGAATCTTCACTAGTAATTCCGTACTTTGTTTTTTTATCTTCATCTATTTTTGTGCCTATATATGTTGCTTCTCCAAAATCCACCTTATCTTGTATAGTTCTTGCCTTTGCTTGTATTAATAACATATTTGTATAAATACTCTGATTTTTAGCAGATTTTATAGTTGAGGTTCCTTCATACACTATTATTCCAGCTAATATAAGCATTACAATTATCATTACAACAAGCATTACCATTGTTACACCATTTTCTTTTTTAAACATATTTTATTCTCCTTTTATTGAATTATTTGTATTATATATGTTTTTTTGTATATTTGCAATTATTTTTACATGAATTACACATAAAAAATAGAGCCTATTAGGGTTCATAATGTTTTTAATTTATAATACATTGTTATACCCAAACTAGTTTTTTACCAATAAAGTGCACAACGAAAACCTATATGAATATTGCTACCGCTGGTATCGTAACAACCACTCCCGCACACTGCATAGCTATCATAGTAACGGCCATCACGACTAACGCACGGATAACTCGAACTATAATATTCTCCATATGTTGAAACTTTTTGTGCCCATGCTTCATCTTTTGTTTCACTATATTTTGTGTAACTTTCACTGCCAGCATTTAAACTATCTTGGAATTGACATATATCTAATTTTACATTTCTCCCATCACCATTGATAATGTTACACTGGCCAATATTAATAATACGATTATGGTTATTATTAGGGCGATTATGGTGATTGCAGCGTTTAACGTTGGTTTATTTGTATTTTTTTCTCTTTTAACGGGTCGTCGGGGACGCCGACTCCTACATTGTCTGACATTAATTTATTTGAATATTAAATATATATTATCTTTTATATATAAAAACAAGGTAAATTCTAAAATCTACCTTGTTTTTATTTTTTCTATGCACTTTTTAATTCTAAGCGTAATTTATCAGCTATCATTGCGATAAATTCTGAATTTGTAGGCTTTCCTTTTGATGCTGATACTGTGTATCCGAAGATATTTTCTACTGTTTCTTGTTGTCCTCTTCCCCATGCTACTTCTATTGCATGACGTATTGCTCTTTCTACTCTACTTGGTGTTGTTTTGAATTTTTGTGCTATTTGTGGATATAAACATTTTGTTATTTGATTTATTACGTCTATGTCTTCTACTACCATCATTATTGCTTCTCTTAAATATTGATATCCTTTTATATGTGCTGGTACACCAATTTCATGAATTAAGTTAGTTACTAATGCCTCTAAATTTGTTTCTGAATTATTTTGCTTCTTTGATATTTCTATGTATTTTGGTTTAGCTGTTCTTTCTAGTAAATTGCTACTAGTTACTTGCTCTGGATTGTATAGTTTTATTTCTTTGATTCTTTTTATTAATAATTTTATATCAAATGGTTTTACTACATAATATTCTGCTCCAAGTAGTGTTGCTTTTTGTGTTATTTTATCTTGACCAACCGCTGAAAGCATTATACACATAGGTCTTTTTACCATATTTGCTTCGTTTATTTTTTCTAATACTCCTAATCCATCTACATGAGGCATAATTACATCTAATAAACAGATGTCTGGATGAGTTCCTTGTACCATTTTAAATGCTTCGTCTCCATCTCTTGCAATTCCTATTACACTCATATCGTCTTCTTCCTCTAAGTATCTTGATAATGTGTTTGCAAATTCTGTATTATCATCTGCAATTAACACTGTGATTTTATCTTTCATCGTAAAATCTCCTCTCACTTTATTATTTATTACAGTGAAAATTATAGCTTCTTCTCATACAAAATACAAGTAGTTTTTTGAAATTTTTTCCAATTTTCCTCGTTTTATGCAAAATATCAACGATTTTTTCGTATTAGTTTTTTCGACATAATTCGACTTTCTATAACTTTAAACCTTGATTTTTCGCTGTTTTCACATATTTCTTGTTTCGAATTTTCATCTACTTCTGCTATAATTTTTATGTTTTCTCCATATTCTTTTCCAATTATCGAAATACCTGTTTTTTCGCAGTAATACTTAAAAATTTCAAAGTTTTTATAATCTAATGTAATTTCCATTTCATAGCCCATTTCCATTTCTAATAAATTATTTTCTAAAATAGCTTTATTAGTTGCTTCTGAATAACTTCTTACTAGTCCACCTGTACCTAAAAGAATTCCTCCAAAATATCGTGTAACTACTACTAGCACATTTCCTATTTTTTTTCCTCTTAAAATATCTAAAATTGGCATTCCTGCTGTACCACTTGGCTCTCCATCATCACTGCTTCTTTCTAGTATATTTTCGCCTTCCATTATTCTATATGCATAGCAATTGTGTTTGGCATCGTAATATTTCTTTTTTATTTGTTTTAGTTTTTCCTCTGCTTCTTGTGTGGAATTCACATAAATTATATTTGATATGAATTTTGATTTTTTTTCAATAATATATGTTTCTAAATTTTTTTCAATTATTTTCACATTTTGCTCCTTCCTGCTGTATAACCTGTAGAATATGCTATTTGTAAATTAAATCCTCCTGTATATGCATCTACATCTATTATTTCTCCTGCAAAATATAGTCCTTGTATCATTTTAGATTCCATTGTTTTTGGATTTATTTCTTTTGTGCTTATTCCACCTGAAGTTATTATTGCTTCTTCTATAGGTCTAAATCCTGATATTGTTATTTCAAAGTGTTTTAATATTTGTATTAGTTTCATTCTTTCTTTTTTTGTTATTTCATTAACCTTTTTGTTTTCATCTATTTCTGAAAGTTCAATTACAGTATCTATCATCTTTTTAGGCAATAAGTCGTTTAGGCTATTTTTAAAAGATTTATTTTTTTCTTTTTCAAAATCTCTTAATATTCTTAAATTAAGCTTTTCTTCATCTAATGCTGGCTTTAAATCTATAATTAATTTTATTGTTCCATTATTCAATAATTCATCTACATTTTTATATCTTAATAAATGTGCTGAACTACTTAATATTGTTGGTCCTGAAACACCAAAATGTGTGAATAATAGTTCTCCAAAGTCTTCATATATAGTTTTATTTTTAGAGCTATCTATTAGTTTCATTTTTATATTTCTTAAAGATAAGCCTTGCATCTGTTTACAAATTTTTAAATTTCTTCCATTTGTTTGCAATGGTACAAGTGAGGGTCTTATTCTTACAATGCTATGTCCTAAATCTTCTGCAATTTTATATCCATCTCCTGTTGAGCCTGTTGCTGAATAGCTTTTTCCACCTGTTGCTAAAATAATTTTATCTGCTTTAAAAGTTTTATTTAGTCCATCTTTTTCAAAAGTTACTCCTGTAACTTTTTTATTTTCGATATTTATTTTTTTTACATTTGCTTTTGTTATTACTTTTACATTATTTTTTTCCAATTCTTTTTCAAAAGCATTTAATACATCTAAAGATTTATCTGAAACCGGAAATATTCTATTTCCTCTTTCTTCTTTTGTTTTTACACCATTGTTTTTAAGCATTTGTATAATTTCTTCATTTGTATAATTTTGAAAACAACTATATAAGAATTTTCCATTTCCTGGTGTATTTTTTATAAAATCTTCCATGCTTAAAGAAGATGTAATATTACATCTTCCTTTTCCTGTAATTAATAATTTTCGTCCACATGAATTCATTTTTTCTAATATAATTACATTATTATTTTCTTTTGCTGCTGTTATAGCAGACATCATGCCTGCAGGCCCACCACCTATTACAATTACATCCATTATTTTTCCTCTTTCATATATGAAATTGCTTTTAATACTCCTAATTTGCCATATTCATATGTTAGTGCACCTTGTTGAAAAGCAAGGTATGGCTCACGTATTGGTCCATCGCAAGAAAGTTCTATTGAAGAACCTTGTGTAAAACTCCCTGCTGCCATTATTACTTTATCTGTATATCCTGGCATATCCCATGGTTCTGGTACAGAATTTGAATCTACTGGAGATCCCATTTGTATTCCTTGACAATATCTTACTAAATCTTGTGCATTTCCAAACTCTATTGTTTGTACTATATCCGCTCTTTTTTCGTTAAATCTGGGTTCTGTTTTATATCCTAATTCTTCTAACATTTTACTTGCAAATACAGCTGTTTTTAGACTACTTGCTACAACACTTGGTGCAAAAAATATTCCTTGTAAAATACTTTTATTTATTCCTAAAGTTGGTCCTACTTCTCTTCCCTCTCCTGGTACTGTTAATCTTTCTGCTGCTAAATTTACAAGTTCTTTTTTCCCTGCAATATATGCACCATTTGGAGCAAGTCCACCTCCTAAGTTCTTTATTAGTGAACCTACCATTATGTCTGCTCCAACTTCTGTTGGTTCTTTTTCTCCCACAAATTCGCAGTAGCAATTATCTACCATTATTATTACATTTTTATCTACTTCTCTAATTGCTTTTATTACTTTTTCAACTTTTTCTATGCTTATACTTTTTCTATTTGCATATCCTTTTGAACGTTGTATTTCTATTAATTTTATTTTTTTATCATTTAATGTTTTTTGTATTTCCTCATAATTAAAATCGTTATCTATTAATTCTATTTTTTCAAAATTTATTCCATATGATTTTAATGAACTTTTATTTTCTACAATTCCAATTACTTCATCTAAGGTATCGTAGGGTTTTCCATTTATACTAAGCATTGTATCTCCTGGGCGTAAAAATGCAAATAAAGCAACGGTTAGTGCATGTGTACCAGAAATAAATTGACTTCTTACCAAAGCATCTTCAGCTCCTAATACTTGTGCAAATACTTTTTCTATTGTATCTCTTCCTATATCATCATAACCATACCCAGTTGTGCTTCCAAAGTGTACCTCTGAAATTCTATTATCTTGAAATGCTTTTAAAACTTTTAAACTATTTTTCTCACAAATTTTCTCTATTTGTTCGAATTGTGGTTTTATTTCTTTTTCAACTTTTTTTGATAATTCTATTATATCTTTTTTTATTCCAAATTGTTCTAACATTTTTTCCTCCTAAAATAATATTGTAGGCTGGATTTTTCCAGCCTTTTATCTATCATTTGTATAATTGAATTTCTTGTATCCATAAGTATATTTATAATATTCTCCTATAAAGTCTACTTCATTATTATTGTTTAATGTATATGTTGGTTCTATTATTACTTGTCCATTTTCATTAATTGAACCCCATTTTCCATCTTTCTTTACACCTGCGAATCCATATTGATTTGTTTCTGTTACATCATCATATATATAATCTACAATAACATTATCATTAGAATCTACAAATCCCCATTTTCCATCTTTTACATCTGAAAATATCTTGTTTTGTGATAAAATTTCTTTATTACTTTTTTCTTCTCCATTTGAATTAAAATATTTTTGTTCTTTGCTTGAATATAATCGTATATAATTTTCACCTTCAAAAATTTTTGCATTATTCATTTTGGCAATTTCTTTTATATCTGTATCAAACAATGTTATTGTGTTTGTATTTATTTCTGTAGCTTCAATTAAATTTACTTTTTCCAGTTTTTCTATTGTATCATATTTTGTTTCTAAAACAATTTTTCCCTTATTATCTACAACTCCATTTTTTCCTGTTTGATCACTTACTACAAAATAATCATTTCCTAAATATCCTATATAATAATATTCATTTGGAATAATATCATTATTACTTTCATCAATTACTCCATATTTATTTTCATCATTAATTGTTATTTTATAATTTGTATTTTCTACATTATAAGCACTTTTATTTTTTGAATTATTAATTTTTTCACCGGTTGTACTAAAAATTATTTGTTCTTCATCTTTTAATGCATAAATATATATTCCTTCTATATTAATATCGTCATATAAACAAGAAATTAATGTTTCTCCATTTAGTTTTAAAACACCATAATTATTATCTTTTTTTACTATAAATAATTTATTAAAACTGTCATATTCTATATTATCATATTCATTATTAACTATTACATTTCCATCTTCTATAATTCCATATTTGTTATCTTTTTCAAAAATCAAATAAAACTTATCTTTATCTTCATAATCAACTATTCTTTTTATATCCTGATATTCTTCTTTTGTTTCTTTATTAGCTTCATAATTTATATATTTATACATTGTTCCTTTATCTGTATCATTTCCAACAATGTATCCACTATATTTATATGAATTTTCTGCTTCATAGTATTCATCTACTTTTATTTCTTTATATTCCATTGGAATAACATTTTTCCCTAAAATATTAATTACTCCATATTTTCCATCTTTTTGTACTAATAATTCGCCTTCTTTAAATGGTAAGTTTTCGATACTATCATAAATTGCTTTTGTTACTTTTTTTCCATCAAAATTTATTATTCCATATTTTCCATTTTCTTTGTATTTTAATACACTTTTCTCAAATGGAATTTCTGTTGCTAATTCTTTTAATTGAAATGCTGAAACTTCTTCGAAACTTTTAAATTTTTCTTCTCCCTTTGCATTTACTATTTTAGTTTCATTCTCATTTGAACAAATAAAAATATCTTTTGTCGGATTTGGTATTTGTATATCTTCGTAATTAGGTTCAATTATAACATTTCCTTTATTATCTATTACTCCCATTTTATCATTTTCTATAATTGTAAAATAATTCCATTTTGTTATTTTTTCTAATTCATATTTTTTGTTTTTATTTTTTCCTATATATCCAAATAAAAAACAACCTATCATTATGCAAACTACAATAAAACAAATTATAGAAATTCCAATAATTTGTTTCTTATTTTTCTTCATAAAAATCACTCATTTCTTTTTTCTAATGTTTCCCCTTAAATACATAAATATTATATATTTTATATAATTTGATGTCAATAAAAAAACACAGTATTATAAATACTGTGCCAAAAAATTTATTTTTTATTAATTTCTCTAGCTAAAAATAACAAAAATATAATAAGTTCAAATATAATAGAATTTATTATACCTATTTTTAGTGCTGTTTTCAAATAAAACATTCTTAAATATTTGGATATTATAGTCATTGTTTCAACTATTTGGTTTGCAGCAATAACTGAACCTAATATTATTACCAGAAAAATCATTAAAAATAGATAACTGTGCCGTTTAAACACATACATAATTTTTTGTTTCATTTTTCCTCCTTTGTTACTGTTAGTTAACAATTACATTTATATAGTCTAGAGCTTATATACTCTAGTTAATTAGGAATTATATATAAAATGGTTTTTAACCATAGCTTTTCTATTATAATATTCTTTTTATTAAATTTCAAGAACTATAAATATTTTTTTGGTTTCATTTTTGTATATGTGTCAACGATGTAAAACAAACTCTTATAAAAAAATTGTAGTATATTGAATTTAGTTGATACTATACATTATTTATTACATTAAATAACTGTTTATTGACCACGTCCCTATAATCACATTTTGTTGCATCAGTTACATTTCTAAGAAAAAAAACTTTACAAATACTACATTTTGTTGTATATTATAATAAAAGAATAAGGAGATAATTTTTATGAATAGATTAAAACTTTTAAGAAAAGAAAGAGGTTTGTTTCAAAGTGATATAGCAAAAGTCTTAAATGTCTCTGTGGCTGCTGTTGGTTTTTACGAAAATGAAAAAAGAGATATGTCTCCAGATACAATATTAAAAATTGCTGATTATTTTAATGTATCTACTGATTATTTATTAGGAAAAACAGATGTCAGAAATCCAGGTCAAAAAATAGACGATGTATTAAATGAAGCAATGATAGGTATGTCAAAAAAAGATTATGATGGATTAACAGATACTCAAAAAAAACAAATTAGAGATTTTGCCTTATTTGTAAAAGAGCAGAAATCAAAAGGAGAAAATTAATGAATTTAGATTCTTTATATGATATTACCAATAAAGAAAAATTAAAGTCTACGATTGGTATATAGAAGATTGTAATGGTATTTATCTGAATTATGATAAAATAAATGCTATTGCATTTATTTATGATAAGTTAGGTAAGGTTGTTGAATTAAGGAGGAAAAAATAAATTGAATGAAAATGAAACTATAAATAAAGAAGAAATTGATGCACTAACTCATAAAAATAACTCTTTACAAAGATTAGATTCATCTTTTATTAAGCATATTAATTTAAAAGAATATAAAACAAGTCATTTGCTAGCTTATTGGATTAATGATTTTTCAAATTACCATGATGAAGAAAAATATTTTGATACAACTAAAATGATTTCATTTAAAAGAGGAAATATTATAAAAGCCAACTTAGGTTTTAATGTAGGGCACGAACTTGGTGGACTTCATTATTGTATTGTTCTAGATAAGTTTGATAATCCTAAAAATGGAACATTAAATGTTATCCCTTTAACATCAAAGAAAAATAAAAAATATCCAAAATCTGCACTAGATTTAGGAAATGAAATATATAATGCTTTAAATAATTTGTATTCAAAAGAAATCGAAAAAATTTCTAACAAATATAGTGATATATGGAGTTTGCCAGCAGAAAAAGTAAAACAATTTACTTCTGATTTCGAATACGCAAAAAAGATTAAATACGAAATATCAAAAATGAAAATAGGAAGCATTGCTTTAATCAATCAAATAACTACAATAAGTAAACAACGAATATTTGATGACGATATATTAAGGAAAGTTCGATTGACTAATAGTTGTCTAGATAAATTAGATACTAGTATTATAAAACTTTTTACAAAATAAATAGGAGAACTGCTAGGAGTCCTCCAAAATCTTCTGACGCCCGACTATAATAGTGGGTAAGTTAAATATATTATAGCAATTAACATTTAACTTGTCAAATATATTGACACTATAATTTTATGCAAAATTATTATATTTTATACATTTATTGACTTTTAATACTATCTACTTATTCAAGTACCAAATTTTTGCTTAAGGAAGAGTTATGACAAAATATAAAGATATGAATTATACAATTAGAAAAGATAGAAGATTTATGAAAAAGATAACAATAAATAGTAAACCAACATATATTTATTCTAATGAACCATCTGATTTATATAAGCAATATATAGATTTAATGAATATTTTAATCTACATCAATTAAGACATACTTATGCTTGCATTTTCATAAAGCCAAAATTCCTTTAAAGGAATCTCAACAACAATTCACTGGGCATAAATATTTAAAAGTATTGGTTAAATATTTACACTCATTTAGATGATGAAGATATACAAAAAGCTTCAAATCAATTTAACAATTATTTAAATATTTAATAAAAAATTTAACAACTTTTTTGACAACTTTTTGTATGGAAAAATGATAAAAATGAGACAAAATTGACATCAAATAGAAAAATAAAAAAACCGCTATATCTATTGATATAACGGTTTTTCTTTGGTGCCTCGAACTGGAATCGAACCAGTGACACAAGGATTTTCAGTCCTTTGCTCTACCAACTGAGCTATCGAGGCTTATATACAAAAAAGTGTGATACTCACACTTTTTCGTTGGCGACCTGGAACGGGCTCGAACCGTCGACCTCTAGCGTGACAGGCTAGCGTTCTAACCAACT
>OLQO01000621.1_pt1 | contig 28505 bp, 25 predicted proteins | sample 1672281 | NCBI WGS metagenome assembly OLQO01 (sample SAMEA3136667, study PRJEB25190) | human gut metagenome | biome: human gut; feature: human-associated habitat; material: faeces | place: Austria | collected 2013
TCGCACAGAAGTATGCAGACATCCTCCATCTCAGCCGTCCAGAGCCACCTGTAAACCACCCCCGGATGGCACTCTCAAACCGGGCAAAGATATTCAGCCCTTTTGCTGCGCTGCGTGGCTTCGATGACGAGATTTCCAGTGAAGGAGCCAGCAAGCTGCTGGTGAAGAAGGTCGAACTCTCTGATGAGGAGAAGAACAATCTATCCGACAAGCTCCTGCAGGTCAAGAAAGGCATGAAGGTCGTAGTGCGATACTTTGTCCGAACCACAGAGAGCACCGGAAAATACATTAGTCTGACTGGTACAGTTGTTATGATCGACCCAGTTTATCGAGAACTGAAAGTCATGCAGGACAGTGATAGAAAAGCTGTGGGCATTGAGAAAGAGCTGCCGGTCATCATTCCCTTCGATGACATTGCCGATCTTGTCGGTGAGGGCATCACTAGTATTGAGGACTACCTTGGAATTGAAAAATATCCTGATGACATATAAACTCCTACATGACAAAGGAAGTGCAAAACGCCGTGAACTACTATTTCTGCGATGTCTGCCACTACTGCTTTGAAGCAGAGTCGCTGCCCGACCGTTGCCCTGATTGCGGCAAAACGGTCTATCAGAACAGGCCTGCCATCCGCCCGGCAACCGAAAAAGAAGTACAGGACCTTCTGCGGGCTAGGGATGAGGAATGGGAATAAGCCAACTGACTGCTTTCTGTGGTATCCACGGAGGGCAGTTTTTATTTCTATCACAAACTATACCTACGTCCCTATCACTTCGTCATCTTCTCTTTAACCTTTTTCGGCACGTCAATCAAGCCAAATCGGTAGAACATCCCATAAATGTAGGACACACCCCGGATATCCCCCAGCGCCTTGGGTCTGTCCACTACCTCTCCGATTTTACCGATATTGTGATACGCCAGCAGCACGGAACTCCAAGCAAGGCTCTTGCTGCCCTCTCTCCGGTCAATCCACAGCTCCTTGGTAAACTCATCTCCCCTGCCCTTTTTCAGCTTATATGTAAAGGGCAAGCCAGACAGCGTCTTGAACTTGTAACCCCGAAAGGCCACCACGCACTTCCAGAGGTTCTCCTCGCAGGGATTCTTCTTCAGCGCAACCACAGCTCGGTAGTGGCGTTGCCTCTCTGCTCCGGTGCTGATATTGGCAGCGTCAGCATTCTCCGGGAAGTACACACCCTTTTCATATGGGAGGTACGAGGTCACGGACGGGCGAGACAACTGCAGAGCGGCCATGGTGGAGGACACGCCAGTTTTGTAGTCCTGCGTGGTGCGGAAGGACTGGAACGTCTGCTGCACGGTATCGGCGATGTCCGACTGGTAGACTCCCGCCGTAATGAGAAGCTTGCGCACCTTGATAGTGTTCAAGGAGAGTTCATCCGCTATGACCTGCAAGGTCATGTCGCTCTTGTAGAGGGCAACGGCAGCGTCCATCTGGTTCGTCAGATTCTTCTCCGCGCTGTACTCAGGCTTAGCCGGCTTGCGGCCATGGCTGTGTGTCTTAGCCATGGGGATGTTCCTCCCTCCTATTTTCGTCACAAACTATATAGATGCCCCTAAAAATAGCCGTGTGAACTTTTGGAGTTCATTGTCCACACGGCCAATATACTTATTTCAGCTTGGCGAGAATCTCATCTGCGCTCATGCCGCTAGCCAGCAGCTTCTTCAGCATATCTTCAGCTTCTGCCTTCTTTGCGGCTTCGACTGCTTTTGCTTCAGCTTCTGCCTTCTTTGCTTCCAGCCTTGCGATTTCCTTTTCGACTCGCTTGATCTCGGCTTTCTGCGGCTTCAGGGATTCACGCATAGACTTGATGTCCGTCTTCAGCTCTTCGATCTGGGCGACCGTTTTGGAGACGCCTTCTTCCAAGAGATCCTTGTCCTTCTGCAGCTTTGCAATCTCTGCATCGAAGTCGGCCTGGGCGTGATTCTTGCTTCCTTTAGTTCTGGGCATGGGATGATACCTCCGAGATTATGTATTAAGCCAATATAGCACTGTAAAAAACAAATGGTGAGCATTACTCCTCTTCTGTTGGATCTTCTGCCTGAGGCCAATAATCATTCAACTCCGGAATTTGCTTTTTGGCTGCTATAATCAACTGAAGTCCTATGCATTCTAACAAATTAAAATCTCCTTGACCTGGTTGATTCACAATCGAAATAAGAATCGAAACCGCCTGATCTATATGTGCACTTTTTTTGTCAGCCAAATGCTTGATAAAATCATATATGGTAAGCTGATTGTATCCAGCCTTTTCCATAAGCGCATAAGTTCTTGCTCTTCCTTCGGGAGTGTTATCCTTCAGTCCATATCCATTGCTTGGTTCATCACCAACCAAAGCCACCTCAGATTGCATATATGATTCAAAGTCTGTTTTATCGCGGCCTTTAAGGTTGTTCCGTATTCCGTTATACGCGTAACTGGTTAGCCAACCGGAGAAGTCATTTTCTGTTCTGCTGAAGTATGCAACAATTTGCTTCTTCCATGCTTCAAGTGGTAACCATGTTGATTCTTTCTGAAAGCCTAATGGTGGACGAATCACATGCAAATTATTCCGCAAATTAGAATCATGTCCATCTAATGGAAACATTTTAAAGCCGGGGCAAAGTCTTTCCAGTGCAGAATCTCCCGTTCGTTCACACAGCAACTTTCTTAACGGCATCGCAATAATTCTATTGAAAACCTCGCGTTTATCTGGATACCGCCCTCTAAGATCCAGGCAAAGACGAATTGTATCAAAGTCTGCCTCAATTTCCTTTGCGATTCCATTTCTCGACAGCGTAAATTCATCAGTAAAATTCAACTCTGGTTCTATGCTTTTCATTTGATTATGCAGAGTACCTGCGCTGTTTTCTAGCATATAGGTCTCCTTCAAATATACTTTACTCCAGAAAATCCGGAATTCGAGCTGTGACCAACAACTTTCTCGACATGACCCATATCGTCAAAATACACTTCATATGTGTCATGACCTTTATTATTGTTCATAGGAACGAGCATCTGAACATATTTCCCTGTATCCTTGTATATAACACCATCGGGATCTTGAATTGCGTCATATTTAAGCATATCCAGAAGCGAAATCGTTGCGTTGCGGACATCGTAGTACGACATAGTTCAGCCTCCTGCCAAATCGCTCATAACCTTTGCATTCTTAGCCACAATCACTTGTGTTGTCTGCCGCCCACCGCGTAGAGGTGTGCAAAGTTTCGAGCGGCAAAGCTGTGAGATATCATTCCTCACAGCTCAATATTATACTTTCAGGTCATCGTTTTCAAGCTCTTCCTCTAATATCCGACAAATATACATCGCGGTGTTCCACTTTTACCTTTATGCTTACTCATAGAGGTGATTTTATATGAACACAAATACCAATAAGCCGACTACTGGCAACTCCGATATCGATCTTTTCGACGAGGATGGATGATTGTATTGAGGACGAAATTGAATTGGATTTCCCTATTCGTCCACATCATCGCTTTATCATCGATCTACTGCTCTCTTACACATTCCGCACGCCAAAGCCTGTGACTAAGGTTCGCATCCACAGAGACCGAAACATGTACGCTGTATGTCCACGGTGCGATAATTCAATGGAATATGAATACCAGCTTTATTGCAATTGTTGTGGGCAGCATCTTGAATAGTCAAAGCTCGACGAAGCAGAGGAAGAATTCATCGGATGGAATGGCATAGAACCGGAATACGATGAAATCGACGAAGAGGACAGCGATAGTGACTACTAAGCCGCCCGCCTGGCCAACCATGCTCCCACAGCCGCCCCCAGCGTGTTGAATAACACATCGTTGACATCTGCCATTCCACGCCCGGTCAGATATTGGAGCACCTCGCAGAACATGGACAATGCAAATCCAACAGCGACTATCTTCTTAGCCTCTCGCTTCCACTGCCAGCTTGTTGCTCCATACGGAACATAGAGAAGCAGATTCAGCAGGTTGCCTGCCCATACACCCGCATTCGGCCACAGCTTCAGTCTGAGTCGGATGCTCTCGTTATACCCCGGTGCCCGGCGCAGGAGTGTGATATAGAGGATCAGAAAGACGCAATATATGGGCGGGAGCCATTGCTTACCTTTGCGGTTGTGCCATGCAATCGTACCCAGCAGTGCCAAGAGAATGATTTCTAAGAGCGACAAGTTTGCAGATGTGGCGTAGTGGATCTGGCTCAGCAGTTCTCTCAAACTCCGTAACCCCGGCTCTTGATGGTTTCCACAACTTCATCTACATACTTCTGGCAGGTGTCGTGGTCAGGAGCTTCCACCATAACGCGGACGACCGGCTCGGTGCCGGACTCCCGCACAAGAATACGCCCTGTATCGCCCAGAGCCTCTGCCACTTTATTCACAGCTTCCTGCACGGCCTCATCAGCCTGAGCAGCCTTCTTGTCCGTTACTTTCACGTTTTCCAGCACCTGAGGATAAATCTTCAGCGGCTCTGCCAGCTTGCTCATGGGCATCTTCTTTGCGAGCATGACTTCCATCATCTTCAGACTGGTCAAGATGCCGTCACCGGTGCTGGCGTACTTGCTGAAGATGATGTGGCCACTCTGCTCACCGCCGATGCGGCAGCCGTTTCTAGCCATGTATTCATAGACATACTTGTCGCCCACAGCGGTCTTGGCGTCGCCGATGCCCTTCTCGTCAAATGCCTTGTACAGACCGAAGTTGGACATGACCGTGGTCACGACAGTATTGGTCAGCAGCTTGCCGCGTTCCTTCATGTAGCAGCCGTAGATGTACAGGATATGGTCACCGGTGATGACATTGCCCTTCTCGTCCACACACAGGCAACGGTCAGCATCGCCATCATACGCAAAACCGACATCCAGACCCTTCTCCACCACGAACTTCTGCAGACCCTCGATGTGGGTGGAGCCGGCATTGTTGCTAATGTTCAGGCCGTTGGGCTGATTGTTGATGACGTAGGTATCTGCACCGAGAGCATCGAACACAGACTTGGCGATGTTCCAAGAGCTTCCGTTGGCACAGTCCAGACCAACCTTCACGCCCTTGAAGGAGTAGATACCGAGGCTGATCAGGTAACCCATGTAGCGGTTACGACCAGAAACATAGTCCACAGTGCAACCAATGTGCTCACGGTGAGCGAAAGGCAGCTCCGGCCAATCCTTATCGAACACGTGGAGCTTGCCGTCGATGTAGTCCTCAACTAGCAGCAGGATTTCTTCGGGCATCTTTTCGCCGTAGCAGTCGATTAGCTTGATGCCGTTGTCATAGTAAGGGTTGTGGCTGGCAGAAATCATGATTCCGCAGTCGAAATCATCCACACGGGCAATGTAAGCCACAAACGGCGTGGTCGTGACATGGAGCAGGTAGGCATCTGCGCCGGAAGCCGTCAAACCGGCAACCAGACTATACTCAAACATATAAGAGCTGCGGCGGGTGTCCTTGCCAATGACGATGCGGGCGAGTTCATGGTCGTTGTTGCGCTCCTGGATCATATTATAGTACCAGCCAAGGAAGCCTCCCACCTTATAGGCATGGTCTGCAGTCAAAGTGATTCCAGCTTCCCCACGGAAGCCATCGGTTCCAAAGTATTTTCCAATTATTAAGTTTTTCCCTTTCTCTTGGCTTTATTTTTACAACGCATTGACATAACTCCTGGAATTATTGCCCAAGCAATATATATTAGCTTTTTTTTCAAAGAAATCGGAACTTTTAAACTAACCCAAAGTTGCTTTTTTAGATTACGAACACAGGAATCGTACAATTCCTGATATTCCTTTTCCATATTGCTATTCAAAAGTCCCCATGCAATCGTCAAGTTGAATGCTCGCCTATGATAGTTCCATGCATCCAATATTGCTGGATTGGTTTTTTTCCAATGCTCTTTTTGAATCTCCAGCGACTTGATTCCGCAGAGATTACTATCAACATTGAATTTCCGCATTGCCGAATTAGGATTGTTCACTTGATGATAAACACATTTTTCACCTACAGCAACCCTATCAATAAATTGCAGGCAATCAATGTTAAACAGCATCCCTTCACCATACCAAATCTTTTCGTCAAAGAGAATATCGTTATCTCTCAGGAATGACATTTTATAAATTTTATTCCACACAGCAACAAAAATATCGCCCAAATATATCCATTCAATCGCTTTTTCAGCTTCTACAACATATTCTTTATCGCTAGAATTCATGCTGTAATCCGAATAATTATTTTTGTTCATTCCGATTTCACAATTATTCTTTTCAACAAGATCTAATAAATATGAAATATAATTTGGTTCTACCCAATCATCTCCATCAATAAATGTCACATATTCACCCGTTGCAATTTTCAGTCCCGCATTTCTTGCGGATGAAACACCGCCATTTTCTTTATGTATGCAGATTATTCTATTATCTCTCTTTGCGAGTTCATCAATGATTTGGGCTGAATTATCTGGGGAGCCATCATTGACCAGAATAATTTCCACATCTTTGTAATCCTGATTCATAACAGATTCCACGGTCTTCAAAATAAATTTTTCTACATTATATACTGGTATAATAACACTCACTCTTTTTTTCATGTCATACCTCTTTCTTTATAACGAATAGATTTGCGGACTATAAACTCCTAACAAATTGTCAGATTTGATATTTAAGTCGTGCAAATTTCAGATTATGAAGAACGAGGCCATTTGTAGTGAAGTTATATGAAGCTAATTTCCATTTAGTAATTTTAATTTTCCAATTATATTCATACCAGCAATTATTTAATAGCTGCTTTGCCCCCCCCGCACAAATTTCGCTTTATATAACAGAGTCTTTAAAGTATCTTTTAAATACCTTTCCGGATAACATTTTCTTACAACATTTTTAAATTTGCATCCTTTATTCAGTTCCCTAAAAAATGCTTCTCTTTGCGGTGGTTTTTGAGATGGATGCTGTAACTGGTGATTGTGTTCGATTGCCCTTTTCAATTCAACATCTGTAAGAACCAAATCCGATTTCTCAATAAGATTCTTTCCTTTATCGCTTTGACACAGTATCAAGGAAACACCTTTATCCTGAATTTTCTTTTCTAGTTCACTTCCCCATGAATCTCCAAGTGTGATGTCTCCCACTCTACCAAGTTGCGCATAATTACATTGATAACAATTTTCTGTATATGAAGTCGAATTCAAAAACGTCATCAAATAATTATCTGTTACTGTCGGAACAGCAAATTGCTTTCCATTTTGCTCTAGCCTAAAACTATTTTTTACTCGAAATCTTATCCTTTCAAGATCTACCAGCTTAACATCATAGTCATCCAAAAATTTCTCCAGAATTTTAGGAGAAGGAGTTCCGTGACAAATCAAATCAATCGTATATAAATTTTGATGATTTTTAGTATAATGTTTCGCAGCAGCAACTTGACATGGCAAACCAACAAAAAGTATCTTTTCCCCATCTTTAAGCCGCTCTAACACTTTTTTATAGATTCCTCCCGGGTTACTTTTCACATACTTTGAGCCAAGAAACTTGCTCACTTCTCCCTCTGTTTCAGCAAAGTCAAACTCAAATCGACCCGAATGGAAAGTACAGCTACAAACAACGCCTCCGTTTCTAATAAAAGCGAGCTCTATTGCTGTAGCAAGTCCTCCAGATGATGATTCTTCTCGGATGTTCTCGTCCGCAGCCCATCCCTGATTCCAACAAATCGGCTTTTTCAGCATTAGTTCGTGATTATTTTGACACGCTTTATGGCAAGCATTACACTTAGTGCATTTATCAAAATCAATTATTGCATTATATTCTATCATCGAATCAACGACCTGTACTGCGCCTTTAGGGCAGATATCAATGCATTCCATACACCCCGTGCATTTTCCTTTTTCACACACTGTAATCATATCATTGTTTTCCTTTTAATTTCAGCATTTTTTTCAACATCGGAAACCAAACATCCGAAAACGAATATATCGTAATCAGCATCAAACCACATTGGAGTGTGAACCCAAACAAATTGTCTACAAACATTAGGCAGGCCGACAAAATCAAAATTACGCTTCCAACTATAAATTCTTTATTTTTTATATTATATCGTATATATTTTCGTGTATGGAAGAGTCTAAACACAAACACAAGCATATAGCTAATGCATGTGGCAATTGCCGCCCCATAAACACCAATCAATGGAATCAATGCTAAATTCATTACGATATTAAATATCGCACCAAACATACCGGAAAAAAGATATCCAAAGCTATCCTTATGAACTGTGTAACTGGTTGCCATAAATGTGGCCAATGTCAAATACACACATCCAACTGTTAGAAAAGGTGTATATTTCCAAGCGGCATAATATTCTTTTGCAACATATATACTCAGGAAAGGTTTCATAAAGGTTATCAGTCCGATACCAATTAACATAACGATTCCGATTAATGTTCTAAAGATTTTGTTGTTATACTCATTTTCATCTTCAGTTCCTTCTTCCCGAATTGCAGAATAACTCCATGCCTGGTTAAAAATTGTTGTGAGTGTAGACACCAATGTTGGAAGTTTATATGAAACCGCATAGATGCCGTTAGCAGCAATTCCAACCATGCTGGACACCATAACACGATCTGACGAATTCATAATCCACCACATGAACGAATTTGGGATTAGAACAATCGAATATTTGATCATTCGTTGTAGCAGTTTTTTATCAACTCCCGAAAAGGAAAATGATCGGTATCCCTTTCCCATTATTAAGGCATATGTTGCCGTAAGGATATTCGCAATAATGTATGCGTTTAAATACCCCTCAATTCCACCTTTAAACACCACGAGAAACAATATATTCAGTGCCGCAATAAAGAAAGTGTGAAGAACATTTCCAATTGAATAATAGACAAGCAATTCCTTTCCGCGCAGATCACATAAATAAAGTTGGCTTGCTGCTAAAGAAATAACATAGAAATACACAAATGCTGAATACTGTGAGATTCTGTTGAATGAATGACAGATCGGAAAAATCACCAGCCCAACAACCATTCCTATCAGCAGAAGATTTGTCCCTATCTGTGTGATTTTATCCTTGTTTGCATCCTTATCAAGCGCAAACCGCATAACTGATTCACAGATGTTCAACGTAAGAACTGGGACTGCAACTGTTCCAACTGTTGCAATCAAATCAACTACACCGTATTCTGTTGTTGTAAGGGCATTCGTATATAGAGGAATCAGAAAAAAAGAAATCAACTTTGATCCCAGATTCCCCAATGTAAAAATCATTGTGTTTTTTATCAAATAACTATTTCTGCTATTCCCCATGTCTAGCCATTTTCTCCCGAATTATCAATGTTTTCCCAATTAATAAATGTCTTAAAGCCTTTTATTTTTCTTGGTTTTTATTTCTTTGCATAAATTTTCTCTCCACAGGTAGTATAATATTGGAAACTGCACCAGCAATCTTAAACACTTACGGAGAAAAATCACTTGACTCTTCTATTCAAAACGCCACTCATAGATTTTCTTTTAAATATTCTAAAGACTTTTCTCTTTCCAAACCTAAGATTTTGTCAATCTTCGCTTTATCTAAATTTTTGTCCAGTACAGCACCCAACTCCGAAATTTCTGTAACCACATGGTCATCAATTTGCAAACGTCTTGTCAAATCTCCAAGTTTGTTTCGGTTGCTTTCCCGAATTATAATTGCCAGCCGCTTTCCAAATTTTGCACCAAAAAGAGTCCCATGAAAGGTATCTGTAATAATGCATTCCGCCTCCTGAAACGCTCGTAAAAGTTCAAATGGCTTTAGGGGCTTGTTCAAAGGAATCCATTCCTGCTCACCAAACGGGGCAAGCATCTTTAAATTTCGCTTACTGCAATAATCTCTTATTGCTTGTATTTCTTCGGGCGAGCTGATCCGGTTACTATATGCATAGATGATACAATATCTCGCCGGCAGTTTATTCTCCAACTTTGCCTGAGCAATCTCTGCTGTAAAATCACCAACCGCAACAGGATCCAAGTTATATACAAACTCTTTCGAGGAAAGGTTCTGAATAAAACGGGCTGTATTTGTATCCCGAACCGAGATGGCTGAAAGTTTTCCAAGTGCTTCAGAAATCGCTTTTTTCAATTTTTCCGGAAGCATTTCTGCCCTTGTAAAACCACAACTCGCCGCATAGGTTATAACATTATCGGCATTTCGTACATTGCCAAAAAGCTGCTGTGAAAATCCCCACTCAACTTTCTGCAAACAGTTAAAAACCTCATCGCTTCCAATCACACAGTCATCATATTGTGTATCCGCAGCAGATGTGTCCAACCCAGTAGAATTTCGGAACTCAGAAAAGATTTTTTTCATCCGAATCTGTACAACCTTGCCTCTGACGCGCGACAAAAGCTTTTTGTAAGAACGTTGCTTCTGATTTTTACGAGCAGCATTTCTCGCAACGTCCCTTTCTGCACACTGTAAGTTAAGTTCTTCGTTTTCACCTTTTTCGATGTCCGCAAAAGAAACTTCAAATCCAAGACCTTCAATCATCTTTTTCAATGAGTATGCCTGCAACACAGATCCGTAATTGTCTACCTGTTGCATTGATATTATTTCAACTTTTTTCATGTTTTTCCTCTTCCAGACAATTTATAAAATCGACATAATCAAATTGATCAATGCAGCGTTTTCCTGTGATGGAGATCGTCCTGTACAGATTTTTTCTGCATGCATCGTAGTTCTTCAAATAAACAGCACACTTTATGCCTTCCACCGGCTCCGGCACAAATACGACCTTATGCGCATAGGGCAAGGCGTCGAACCGCTTCAGCAGCTCGTACCCCCCCCCGCATAATTGGAGAGCATAACACCCATGTTGTTTTTGTTGATACGCTGTTTCCGCTCGTTCCATTTTTCAACGGCTTCGGCAAAACTCTTATAGTGCATAAAGTAAACCTTTATCCCAAGAGCACCGACACCGACCGGGTAGTCCTTCCCGCTGTCCTTCACTTCCTGAATGGGCGTGTCGATAAATTCATCAAAATTTTCGAGTGCCTTCACGAAATCCTCCGGCGTCAGGAACAGATTGATGAATGGGCTCCGGAACTGCAGCCCCAGCCAGTGATAAATAAAGCCCCCTGCACAGTTGCTGCAAATCAAAGTCGGAGTTGTATTTTTCAGTCGCTCTCGATTTTTTGCATTGATTTTGTCATGCAGGAAGTTCAAGACTTTCTTTTGAATTCCCATAGAAAACACCTCACAATATAATCCCAAACAATCTGTATGCCAGTTTTATATCCAGCATTGCCACACGTGCCAGAGCCTTTCCCTTCTTTGACACCGGTGCGTTCAGATACGATTTTCCATAGTTCCGGTAAAGCTGTTGGAATTCATCCAGTACCGCTTTATTTTTATATCCCGCTTTTGCCATCAGCATCAGGCATTGGTTGCAGGCATAGATAACACCAGTCTCTGCCTCTTTATTCAGGCTTGGATAATGAGCCCGGATAAAGGCAAGCTGCTCTTTTTTCCCCTGTATACTATCCAAACGCTTCTCTGAAAATCCGCTTGTTGTGATGCTGTTTGGGCTTTTCCGATAAAGATAGCCCACTTGGGTAGTCGATACGATGCGGGATGCCTTATCTACTACTTTATAGGTCGTAAAGACATCTTCATGGTATTTCCCGACCGGGTAGCGGACATTGGCAAACAGCTCCCGCCGGTAGACTTTTGCCCATGCAGTCGTACCGATTTCAGAGCCGAGCAGAAACTTCTGCATCTGCTGTATCGGGTCATCATAGACATTGACCTTCGCGACACCATCAAGCAAAGGAACCTCTGCCCACTGCGCATCCGCTTCACAGCGCACATTGGAAAATGCGATAAAATCGGCCTGATAACGCTCTGCCAGCTCCAATGCCGTACGGATAAACTCTGGAGCAAGCATATCGTCGCTGTCAATAAAGGTGATAAATCCGCCCTTTGCGGCTTCGATTCCGGTGTTCCGTGCCGCTGACAGACCGGCGTTTTCCTGATGGATGACCTTCACACAGCTGTATTCCGCTGCATATTGGTCACAAAGTGTGCCACTGTTATCCGTAGAGCCATCGTCTACCAGAATGACTTCCATATCGCTGATGTTCTGCGCCAAAATAGACCTCATACAGTCAGCCAGATATTTTGACACATTATAAACAGGGACAACGACGCTAACCATATTTATCCATCTCCTTTATGCCCAGAAAGGCAGATAGGCATATTGTGCCGTTGAAGCTGCTTTCAAAAATAGAACTATCATTCCTGCAACTACTCCCGTTGTATATATACTTTTTGTTGCTCCGCTCCAAAGCCCACAAGATTTGGGAAATAATAATATAAGGAATGGTTGAAAAAGCATTGACAAACGCTGTGCGCCATCAAACGACAATCCTATAATATTAATGCTGACATAACACAGCGAAAAAAGCATGACTTCAAAATCTATGTGATGCTCCTTTTTACTCCAATCCAGTCGGAATGCAGAGAGCAAAATGATTGCAAGCACAATAACCCAAACAATAACAATACCGTTTGCCTCATTGATTTTCCATCGTCCATTACCATATCGCACTGCATAAATGGGAAACCATCGAAGAATAATTGGAAGAAATGCGGCTCCGACAAATCCAACCACCATCATTACTATGGTACTGATGATAATAGACTTTCTTCCCGCTGGTATTTTTTCGAAGATAACCGCCAAAAAAAAGACACAACAGGATACATGAAATGTGCAAGCGAGAAGCACGCCAATGACAAATCTTTTCCAATTTCCTTTTTTTAATTCTACCCACGCAATGCAGCAAAGACCAACACCAATTCCCTGCCGCAAAACATTAATTGAGAGAAGATATGAACCAACAGCCAAAAACGAAAAGACCGAAACAATCACGTTACTTTCTATATAAGTGCTTACTAATTTGTAGATACCGTATACAAAAATACCAGCGCACAACGCTATGAAGAGTTGCGTAGGTACCATTAAATCGCCACAAATTTTTTCAAGGATCATAAAACCCTTTTCTGTGGTGAAGAAATGATGATTCCATTCACCTTTAATGAGGCCTCCCCAACTCAGTTCCTGAACCGCCTCATAATATTTTATATAACTGACAGTATCTACTCCAACCGTTTTATTTCGCAAGGCAGACAACAGAAAAACAGCCAAAAATGACATCGCCACAAAGAAATTCGATCCTTCGCTTTTTACATTTCCAACAGTATATAATACTGTTCCTTTTTTTGTTACACACCAAAGTAACAATATATAAACAATAAGAATTATGTACGCACTCATACTGGTGTTTTAGCACCTTTCTGTTTTTTTGCGTTATGGAAATAAATCTTTTCGATTTTCTCAAAGCACTGATTCAACTCATACGTCTCGCAGACAAACTCCCGTCCGGCCTGTCCAAGCTCATGCCGCCTATCTGCATCCATATACATTTCATACATAGCCTGTGCCAGCTCCTGCGGGTGCTTGCGCGAAACCACAACGCTGGTTTTTCCCGGCACAGTTGCTTCCATCAGTCCCGGAATATCACTAATAATAACAGGCGTACAGCACGCCTGCGCCTCAACCGCCGAAACGCCAAACGACTCCGACTCCGACGGGATTATACCACAATCCATGCACGCCCACGCAAGAGCCGCTTGTTCCTGCGGAATGAATCCCAGCCAATTTGTGATATTCTCGATTCCAAGCTCTTTTGCAAGGGCTTTATATTCGTTTTCCTGCGGTCCCTTTCCTGCGATTCGGAGCTGTACCGGCACTTCCGGGTGCTGTTTTTTCAGCAGTGCAGTTGCCCGGAGCAGTGTTGCAATGCCATATTTATCCGAAAGCGATTTCACCGTACCGATAACATAATCTCGACCGTTCTTGGTGTTGACGGTATCATACTTTTTCCCCGGTGTCTTGTCCGGTGAAAAAAGCTCGCAGTCCACGCCAAACGGTGTAATAGCAAAAGGCTTTCGGGTATACTGAGATGCTTCTTTTGCCATTGCCTTACTTGTGGAGAGGAGATAAGCTGCTTTGTTCAGGCTAAACTGAAGCATCATCCGGTGAAGGATACTCTTCTTGGGAAAATCGTATATATCCGATCCCCATACAGACAAATAATAAGGCGGAAGATTCGCCAATGCGGCAACTGTTCCATAGCTGGTTGCATAGTGTGCATTGATCACATCCGGTTTTATTTCATTTACGATTTCATGAACTTTTCTTGCCTGAAACAGATATTTGAGTTTTTGCGCGTCACTTCCGCGTACTCCTGCACCACTGTTGATGTAGTGAACGGTGCAGCCCTCTATTTCACCTTCTGTAAAAGAGATCACATCGATTTGATGCCCACGATTCCGGAACCAGTGGCACCATTTTTGGGTGTGATAATTATTTGCAGGTGCAATAAAACATATTTTCATGGGTTTGATTCCTCAGTTCTTACAGAGCCCGAACCAGCACATCTGCAATTTTCTCACACGCATGACCGTCGCCATACGGGTTGCTTGCTTTGCTCATTGCATCATACTCTTCTTTGTCGGAAAGCAGACGACTGAATTCGTTATAAATGGTTTCTTCTTCGGTACCAACCAGTTTCAGGGTTCCGGCTGCAATGCCCTCTGGACGCTCTGTCGTGTCACGCATAACAAGAACCGGCTTGCCGAGAGACGGTGCTTCCTCCTGAATTCCGCCAGAGTCAGTGAGAATCAGGTAACTACGGCTCAGGAAGTTATGGAAATCCAAAACATCCAGTGGTTCGATAATGTGGATGCGGTCATCGCCACCAAGGAACTCATCTGCAATTTCACGCACAACCGGGTTCATGTGGATTGGATAAATTGCCTTCACATCCGGATGCTCATCCATCACATGGCGAATTGCCTTGAACATATGACGCATCGGCTCTCCAAGGTTTTCGCGGCGATGTGCAGTAATCATAATCAGACGGCTACCCTTTGCCCATTCCAGCTCAGGGTGAGAGTAGCTCTCACGCACAGTGGTTTTCAGCGCATCAATTGCCGTATTACCGGTAACATAGATGCTATCCGGATTTTTGCCTTCCTTCAGCAGATTCTGCTTAGAAAGTTCAGTGGGGGCAAAGTTAAACTTGCTGATGATGGAAACAGCCTGACGGTTGAATTCTTCCGGGTACGGGCTATAAATATTGTAAGTACGCAGGCCGGCCTCAACATGACCAACTGGAATCTGCAAGTAGAAACAGGCCAGTGCGGTCACAAAGGTCGTAGAGGTGTCACCGTGTACCAGCACCACATCAGGTTTTTCTTTTTCCAGTACTTCCTTGATACGATTCAGGATATTGGTGGTCACATCAAACAGTGTCTGCTTGTCTTTCATGATAGACAAATCATAGTCCGGAGTAACGTCAAATGCTTCAAGAACCATGTCCAGCATCTGACGGTGCTGACCGGTCACACAAACAACCGTCTGAAGCTCTTCGCGTTTCTTCAATTCATTAACAAGCGGGCACATTTTAATTGCTTCCGGCCGGGTACCGAAAACGAGCATTACTTTTTTCATATTCAAGTCTCCAAAGGAAAGTGCTGTGCAGAATTGATCTGCCTTTTCTGCACAGCACTAGTCATCATATTTTAAATGTGATACACATCCGGCAGATCAATGACATTGTGACAGTCCAACACAACCTTGCCAGCCAGCTTGTCCACATTCTCACGGATCTCGGTATGCTTGACCATGACAACGACCATATCGACATCTGCGAGGAAAGCGTCAAGATCGTGGTACTGGTTCTTGACAACATCCTTGGTGATGAACGGGTCATAGACCTTCAGACCAGTTGCCAGATGACGCTCCTGGCTCTCCAGCAGCTGCAGCGTCGGAGACTCACGCATATCATCGACATTCTCTTTATAGGTCAGACCATACAGACCGACACGGCTCACATCTGCCATGCCCTTTTCCTTCATGATCTCGTAGATACGATTCAGCACGAAATCAGGCATGCCGTCATTGGTCTTCATGGACTCATCGATAACCTTGGCCAGAGAGGGATAGTCACCAACGAGGAACCACGGATCAACGCTGATGCAATGACCACCAACGCCAGGACCCGGCTGCAGGATGTTTACACGAGGATGCATATTGCAAATCTTGATAATCTCATAGACATCCATATTGTCATGGCGGCAGATCTTCGCCAGTTCATTTGCAAAGGCAATATTGACTGCACGGAAAGTGTTCTCAACGACCTTGGTCATCTCAGCAGTACGGATATCAGTAACAACGATCTCGCCCTGGCAGAAAGAAGAATAGAGTTTCTTCACCTTTTCACCGATAGCCTTGTCATCTGCGCCGATGGTGCGGTTGTTGTGCAGCAGCTCGTAGACCATGTTACCAGGGATGATGCGCTCCGGAGCATGGACAAGGTTGATGTCCTCACCAATCTTAAAGCCATTTGCCTCAATCACAGGGCGGACATACTTGTCGATAGTTCCCGGAGAAACAGTAGACTCCACGACAACCGTTGCGCCCTTGGGGCAGACACGCATAACATCCTTCACAGCCTCGACAACATAGCAGGCATCTACTTTCTTGCTGAACTTGTCATACGGAGTGGGAACGGACACAATGTAGGTATCGGTAACCTGATATTCGGTGGTGAACTTTACACCGGCTGCCAGAGCGTTCTGGAACAGTTCGTCCAGACCCTTTTCCTTAAAAGTGGTCTTCCCTGCATTTAGGGTTGCAACCAGTTCCTTATTGTAGTCCGTACCGATAACTTCCACACCGTGGGAAGCCATCATCAAAGCAGTAGGCAGACCAATGTAGCCCAAACCAATTACGTTAACCATTTTTCTTTCCTCCGTCATTAGTTCAGCAATTCATGCAACTGTTTTTCAAAGGCAATCGCAATCTGTTGCCGCGAATATTTTTCATGCATCAATTTTCTTGCTTCAGTACGATGCTCACTGTATGTTGAATAGTTCTCGACCATTTCATCGAAAACTCCTGCAAGCTCTTCTGTATGATTCGGCGAAACGCATCTACCCATCTCGGACTCATTTACGATATCGCACGAATCGCCCTCTGCAACGAGCAGTACCGGGCAACCGATTCCCAATGCCTCGTACACTTTTGTCGGAATACTATCCTTCATATTGGAGTTCTTCAGAGGGATAAAGCTCATCTTGGCATAAGACAGCAGTGTAAAGACTTTCTCATGTGGAAGAACGCCACAGAAGTGGACATTGTCCAGTCCACGTTCTTTAGCTTGCTGCTCTAGCATCTCCTTTTCTGCGCCCTTACCAAACAAAAGAAACTGAACTTCTTTGTGCTTAGATTGCTCTGCCATATCCAGCAAAGCTCCCAATCCCTGCGCCAAACCGATATTGCCAACATAGACACAGGTGAACTTCTTATCCAACTCATACTGGGCGATCAGCTCTTTGTCTATGGAGCTGTTCTCCACGCTCTCATCAAAGCCATTGCCGACCAACTTCACCTTGTCAACATGATCCGGGCCGCCTTTTTTACCACCCACAGAAATTACATGGTTTTTGATCTTTTCAACCTTACCAGGTGAAACTGTAGTCACCCAATCAGAATGCTTGTACATAAAGCGTGTGATTGTTCTGAATACCTTGCAGTAAATACTACCTTCCGCAAAGCTTCCCATCTCAAGAGCAACATCTGGCCAAATATCACGAACATCATACACTAGCTTTGCGCCCTTGCACTTTGCAATGATCCATCCGGGGATACTAACCAGCGGAGGCGGAGACGTAGTGATGACCACATCTACCTTGCCAGCTTTCAATGCTGTGAAAATGGATGTAAAACCAAAACTGAGATTATTGAGCATCCGCATTACAGTTGTCTTTTTCTTCATGCGGATTGCCGGAGAGTACAAAATCTTTTCTCTTCTCGGCTCAATTTTTCCGTTTCCCCTATTGGTAGAACTAGCAATCACTACAACCTCATCGCCTTGATCGATGAACGCATCTGCCATCGTGCGCATCCGATAAGAACACGCTTGGGCTGTGGGATAGTACTCGTCAGTATGAATAAGTATCCTCATATGCTTATATTCTTCCTCTTTTGCTTCTCGTTTTGATCAATTTGAACTGACAGCCCAGACTCAATCTCAAAGAGTCTGAGCCGTTTTTTCTTATAAAGCTCTACTAATCGTCCTCAGCAGTGTGAGTCACACTACCGCTATGTCTTTGAACTGGTGCAATAAACGTTTCTGCGACAAATCATTGCCACAGTAGTCCCCGTCTTTAGTCCCGATGGCACTATCATCGCTACGGTAGCTCATGTGTTTATTCCAGGTTCCACTCATCTACGCTACGGTAATTCCCTTGCTTATGCCGGATTACCCCACATGAATGAGCATCTCTGCGACCATGTGGTTATCACCATCTTGCTCACATCCGACTTGTTATCTCCAAGACCTGGTTGAAACCGCAGATGATGTTATCATCGCTCAACCCCGGTAGCGCCATGTAAAAATCACAGTATTATCAGTACATCCTCTCACAGTGCCCTCTGGCATAAACCTACGAGCTACGGTCGCATCCACAAAAGGGCTCTTTCGGGGCGTAAGAGCCTCGAATTGACCTCGTTTTGCCCTCGCTCGCGCCCATGTTCTCGGCATTTTGCACTACTAAATGCAGTATTTTGGCTTCATACAGGGCAATCTACCGACTTCTCAGCTTAACACTACTGTAAGAGGTGTATTTATGCCCGATTCCACTCTGGATTTTTTCCAATTTTTAGCAGTTCAAAATGTGCAAAAGCGTCGATATTCAGTGATTTTCTCCACTCATTGCAGTGGTTTGACCCTCAGAAACTCCCTCGGTGCTTTCAGGCACAAACAGGATCTTCACCGTTGCAAACATGATTTTCAAATCCTCAATAATACTCGGATGCGCTATGTACATTAGATCCATCGTCAGCTTGTCATAAGGCGTGGTGTTGTATTTACCATAAACCTGGGCATAGCCGGTCAGACCCGCCTTGGCCTGCAGGCGCAGGGAAAACTCCGGCATTTCTTCACAGTACTGAGCTGCAATTTCAGGACGCTCTGGACGAGGCCCCACAATGCTTAACTCACCTCGTAGTATATTGATAAGCTGCGGCAGCTCATCCACGCGGCAGGCCCGAATCACCTTTCCAACGGGTGTGATGCGGTCATCATGTTCACCACTGGAAAGACGGGCCACACCGTCTTTTTCGGCATCAACGCGCATGCTGCGAAATTTCAAAATACCAAATTCTTTTCCATCCTTGGTCAGGCGAGTCTGCTTGTAAAATACCGGGCCATGGTCTGTCGCCTTAATGGCAATAGCCGTCACCAAGAAGATTGGACTCAAAATAATCAGTGCAGCAGCAGAAATCACAATATCCAGCAGACGCTTTATAAAAAGGTACTCTGGCTGCGGATTGTAACGGCCCACACGGAGCATCGGCAGATGAAACATGTGCATGTGGTACGCACCGGACATAATCGTGTCGCCGATGCGGGGAATTACAAACATCGTGATGTTATTTTCGACGCAATACTTCAAAATAATGTTGCGGTCATGGCTGTGGACGCCGCTGATAAACACCGTGTTGATGCCGTCCAACATAGACAAATTTTCAATACACTCTGCTGCCGTGGCTGTCGCTACAACCTTGTACTTGCCATCCAGGCCATACTGGCCGATCAGCTTTTCCAGCCCCTGGCGCGTATCATAAATTACAGCGGTAGCCTGCGGCGGGAAGGTCTTAAAGTACGTACGGTGCGCGCCTTGGGCCCAGACTGCTGCCAGAACCAGCTGTCCAACCAATGCTGCCACACTAGGCAAGATGTTGGGCAGATGCTTGCTCAACAGCCAGATAACGACGTACATAATAAAGTCGCTGACTGCCGCCGCCAGAAACTGTGCATATACGATTTCGGATATGCGGTACATCGACATTAAAAACGCATCGTACACACGGCCAAACATGATAAAGAGCACAAAGAACAGTGCCACTACCAAGCAGTCGCCTTTTGCGTAAAACGGCGATGCAATGTGCTTTGCATAGTACAAATACCAGCACAGTGCAAACGGTATTGTCACCAGTACTGCGTCCAGGATTTTTACGATTCGCAAAATCAAGTCGTGCTTAAACCTCGTCATGATTTCTCCTCAATCTTTTCAACATGCTTTACCTGCCGTACCCTCATCCAGCAGCTTCCGTAATTTATTTGTCTGTTCGGCGCTTAGCCGGGGTGACTGCTTGCGCAACAAAACCTTTTGATCGTACAACCAACGGCCCAACCAGATACCGTCCACCGTTTTATACTTAGCCGGGATTTGCAGGTTGCCGTGCATTTGCAGATAATCCAACGCCAAATTGTACTTATGCTGCCACGGGTCGGTCTTTTCCCACTGCATACCGATTTTTTCCAGCAAAGTAACCCTCGTCGGAGTCAGTTTGCAATTGCTATTGTTCGGACTTTTGTAGGCATACTGCTGACGAGCCACCCACTTTCCCAAGGCTATGCCATCAGGGGTGGTATAGCCGATGGGCACGTTCAGGCTGCCGTTTTCCTCAAAATACAATTTGGCTGCTTCGTAAGCCTCGTTCCACTTGAAGTCGAAGTTGCTTTGCTTCCAAAGAATTCCAATGCTTTCCAGCCGTTCGGCCTTTTCAGGCTGCAATGTTCCGTTGGCATAAGTTTGTTTCTGGTTTCTAACCCAGACCCCTAAACGCAGCCCATCCTCTGTGGTGTAGGACACAGGCACAACTAAATTGCCGTGGTCGGCATAATACTTTGCCGCAGCAGCAAAGCCCTGCTCCCACTTTTCGCTGAAGGCATCCCAGACCATGCCGATGCTCTCCAGTTGGCTCACCTTCTCCGCGTCCAGCCTGCCAGCGACCTTCTCGGTGCGCTTGTTGGAAATCCAGCTTCCCAGCGGGAACTCATCTTTCGTTTTCCATTCCACAGGCACCATGAGGTTGCCGTGCTTGGCGTAATATTGCGCGGCTTCTTCATAGCCTTTTGTCCAGGCCAAGTCGCTGTAGTTGTCCCAGCGCATACCGATGCTGTCAAGGCGTTCTATCTGCTGCTGGGTCAGGCTCCCGGCACGTTTACCGCTGCGAACCTGCCGCTGAATTTGCAGCCACGCGCCAAGGCTCAAGCCCATGGGCGTCTTGTAGCGCCGCGGAATGTCCAAGTTGCCGTGCTCGGCGTAGTAAATGCTTGCCTCGGAGAAGTAGTGGTCCCAAGTCGATGACAGACTGCTTTGCAACTGCTCAAACAGTACACGGCAGTCGTGTACCTGCTCCACAACCTCAAAACGATCCGTAACGATCTTGTCGCTCTCGCCGTTGGCATAGAGACGCTGCACGGCAGCAGCCATCTCGTTTTGCAGACCACTGATGCTTGACAGGCCCTCAAAGTTATTGACAACATCCAGAATAAGCGGTGTCGTGCTATCCCCTGCTGTCAGAGCGCGGCCAATCTGCTGCTTATAGATGATGGGTGAAATCGTCGGGCGGAACAGAATAACACCCGAGATACCTTCAACATGGACACCCTCATTGAGCATGTCAATGCAGAACAAGAGTTTTAGATGGTTACTGGTATCGGCCTTGAATGCCGCAAAGGCTTTATCTGTGGCGGGGTCATCAGACATGGCTTTGTAAACGGTTGGCTCGGTATCAATAGCCGCAAACCATTCCGGTACATGGGAAATCATCTCGTCCATGTGTTCCTTGCCCGAGCAGAACACGATGTACTTGCCGCTTTTATTGGTGATGTGGCGGGCAAAGACCTTGTCCAGTCCGTCCGCCTGCTCCAAGGCGCGCTTTAGGGTGTCCAGATATTTCTGGTTCACATCCTGAATACCCGGGCTGCACAGATTGTCAACGCGCGACTGATACCGCGCCAGGTCCTGCTGGTATTTAAAAACCGTGGTCACATATTTCGGAGCAGGCAAAATGCCCCGGACGATTGCCTCACCCAGGGTCATTTCAGAGGCAACATGGCCATCGAACAGTTCCTCGGCCATGTCGCGGTTATTATCGAGATAACGCACATTGGTGGCGGTCAAACCCAGCAATTTTGAACGTGGGCAGAGAGCCAACAACTTTTGCGTGCTCTCGCCCCAAAATTCCGCACCTATTCGATGAAACTCATCCAGTATAATGTAGGTGGGGTTCTGTTCTGCTATCTGGTTAAGCTGCTCCGGCGCACTGCACATCAACTTGGCATACGTATAAAATCGTACATTTTGAAGTGGGAAGTCCTGGTCTTGCCGCAGTAAACTCTCCCGCTGAGTCTTGAAGATGTACTCACTAGGTGACAGCCAGATAATCACCTCATGGGGGTGGTCCTCAATGAGCTTGAACGCGATATAGCTCTTACCCGTACCTGTGGGGTGAACAATAGCCGCTTTGCCGTACATGTCCATCATCTCGCACGCGGCCACGTAAGCATTCGCATTATGCTCATACAGATCCAGCGCCATATTGCCCACCTCACTTCCTCGCAAGGTGTCTTCCATTTTTATAATGGAGGATACCTCGCTTTTTGTTTATATATGTATAACTCATTTATAGTATAATAACACATAAGCCGACATTTTTCAACAAATCATGTAATATTAAATTATACCGGATTTGAAATTGTCAATTTCACCAGATATACAGGATTTTTTTGTCAGCAAAGCAACCAATATGTGACAATTGTTATCAAATTACGGTTTCGTATGGGGGAAGTTTTATATGGCAAGACGAGGAGAGAACATTCGTAAGCGTAAAGATGGTCGTTGGGAGGGTCGATATATCAAGGGCCGCAAGCCTGATCGAACAGCAATTTGGGGATATGTATACGGACACAGTTACACCGAAGTAAAGAAGAAAATGACAATGCGCAAGGCCGAGGTCAGAGCCTGCGCACTGTCGGAACAGAATCCAACATTTCAGGAGCTTTCTCATAATTGGGAAGGCTCCATTTCTTTAGGGGTCAAAGCGTCGACAATTACACACTATCAGTATACTTTGGAGCGTTACATTCTCCCTGTACTTGGCGACTATCGTGTGCAAGAGTTGGATGAATATACCTTAGAAATGTCATTGCTTGAGATTATCACGCCAACAGACAACAGCCACAAACCATTAGGGCCTACCATGGCGCGCGAATGTCTTGTGCTTGTACGCCGCATTTGCCGATATGCAGCACACTTGCACCTTATGCGGTCACTTGAAATTGATGTTAAGTTGGCAACACCATCTATGGCTGCGTCTACTACGCTCAGCAAATCTGAACAGCAATGCTTGCAGAGCTATGTTGAATTTGCCCCAACTACGCGGAAGCTTGGTTCGCTGCTCATGATGCAGATGGGACTGCGCATAGGTGAAGTCTGCGGCCTACAGTGGGCCGACTTTGATTTAGAACATGGCATTTTATCCATTGAACGGACAGTAAAACGAATTTATGTGGGTGCAGGCCAAACGAGGGTTGTCATTCAGTCGCCAAAAACGCGAAGCTCCGAGAGAAAAATCCCGATTCCTCACGGCATTTTGGGAATGCTGAAGCAGTTGCAGCAGAAAGAAAGCTGCAAAGCCTGGTTTTTGTCGGGCAATGAATCCAAACCTGTTGAGCCGCGTTGCTACCGGAAAAGCTTGCGCTGCTATTTAAAAAGTGCTGGCGTCACGGTAGTGAATCCGCATGCTCTGAGACATACTTTTGCAACGACCTGCCTGCAAGCAGGTTGCAACATAAAGACGTTGAGTGAGCTGTTGGGACATGCCAGCTCTGACATTACATTAAAGCGTTATGTGCATACCTGTTGGGAGTGGAAGCAGAATGAGATGAACCGCATTTTCCAGTAATTGATGGTCAGTCAAAGGGGCAGTTGTTGCAATAACCACCTATCTTCGCTGTTTTATGGTATAAGTTTTCCATTATAAAAATGGAGGATACCTCGTTATAATTTTAGTTGGCAGTTTTATAACTGCTTGGCAAAAGACTCCGTCTATCTGTCCATCGCCTGCTCATAAGTGTGTCCTCGATCACAGCGAAATACATTTTTACACTTTCCTTAAAATGCACGTAAATGCCCGCGGCAGAATGCTTGTCTGTCAGACCTCTGATGTATCTTGTCGCAAAGGCCGGCGGTAATGTCGAAGCCATATCACGTTTGACAACAATGCTATAATTTCACCAACAATATGCAGTCATTACAGCCAAAACGCAGCTTTTAACTCACTAATTTCATCGTATGGGAAGCACTCTGCGTTGCCACCACGCTGTTCCATATATTCTACCATTTTTCTTGCTAAAGCTATCCCCTGTTGACTATGCACCTCCCCACCATTTACTCTTCTCGTAGCATTCGCTAGGTCTCTTACAACTCGCACCTGATCGTATATCTCCAGTTGTGAAATCAGCTTACCAACGTCAATGCTGTAATCTGTTTCATTTTCATCATCTGGGTAGCCAAGCGTGTTATATAGGCTTTGTAACTGCCGCATAATGTTATCCGTGTTCAAATCCATGGGGACATAAATGCGAACATTATCATCTGGGAGAATGCCACCGTCAGGTACAGTTTTACCGGTAAGGGCTTTTTCAGTTTTTTGCTTTGTTTCATAGGGTACCTTTGCCGCCAGCGATAACTCATTGATATAAAGTACGTTCTCTGGAATCGGATGGATGTCTAACTTGTGATGCATTGTGGTTCACCTCGAAGCGCTATTTAGCTTTGTTAAGCGTCAAAAGCTGATAATTCACAACAAGTTTTTGTTGCTCGCTCTGCGTTTACTCCAACCGAGGCTCTTTGCCCAGGCAAGGGTCTCCACTTTGTCATGGTATGGATATGGCGAGTTATCGTCTTCATCTGCTATGTTATTTTTACGCGCATCACGATTGATGCATCTCAGAAATGCGGCATACCCATGAATATTGCCGACATCATCAAAGACAGGCAAGCCATCCTGCGCAATACAGACAGGGCGATGCTTGCTGTGAAGCTGCAACTTTGCTTTTTCCCATTCCTCTGCCGTTAGGCGATCCGATTTGATAAGATTCTCTGCATTGTCACTGGCAGTGATTTGCACATGCCAATCGTCGCCGAAGTCGTAGTTGTAATAAAGCATATCCGTAAAAGGGTGGATATGTGGCTGCACGATGGGACTATCTGAAATGGCACAGCGCGCAACTTCATCACATAGCTCGTTGTTCATAAATTCAGAAAAACTCATTGGCGTGCTAAGATCAGGTTTTATACCACTTTTCTGTGGGCGAAGTACTTCACCAATCGGAAGTCTCTCAAGCAAAGAACTCACGGAAGCAGATGTATTAAACCACTGAATCGTATCAAAAGGCAAATCCGCAAATTGATAGGCCTCTTGATAAGTGACTTCTCGGTTGCCATACTTTGTCTTGCGTTCTGTCTTAAGTGGTGCTACAGATTTGAGTTTACGATATTCAGCCTCACTGATTTTCTCCATTGGGCCATAAAAGTCATGACCGTTGTCATAATGTGTCCTTTTAACGCGACAATAGTAATACTCGTGCTCTATCTGAAACGCATCATTTTTGCACTGATGCAATCCCTCGCCATAGCAAAGCGATTTGTATGGCGCAGTGTATTTGCTTTTGAGCCAGGTTTTAAAGCTGCCATCCTCGTAATCATCTGTCCAAAACTCTTCTTCTTTCATCCATGGAGAACGAAATACCAACCCGATAAGCATCACATATTGTTTGGTTTGCCTGTCAGTCAGCGCCGCAAATTGTTTCTCCGGGAGGACAAAATTGTGCAAATGGCTGTTCTGCCAGCCGAAGCACCGCTGAATCGCATAATGCAGCGTCCACAAGGGCATCTCTTTGGACACTAAAATATCGCGTGAGATTGTATTGCCGTAACGAACTTTCCCACACTCACGCAGAGTGCGTGTGGTTTCTGCATCAGCAGGATTGCCATCACTGTCGAGCAGTTCCAGGTGCAGGCGAAGGTAGTCGTTTTCCTCTGGGTGATTAGGTTCCTTTGGCATCATAAGCTCCTCTTGATTGTTAATTGCTTCCAATATTTCCGGCCAATGATTTTCTTCAGCCAGACTTCGCTTTTTCTTTAGAGTTTTGGCCTGCGCAATACGGATTCGCTCGCGATACAGCGCACTGTTTACAACCGATACGCTTGGGTTGTCCTCGCCGTACAGCCCCCGAGAATATGGCAAATACTGCTGTACAGCCTTTTCTGTAGTGCATAAGATATGTGCGATTTCAGCTGTAGTTTTGCCTATACTCAGATAGTGCTGAATCTCAACACTGGTTCGACTGGACCACATTCCCTTTGTAATCAGTACCTTGCGAACCTTGACTGTGCTTACATTGCAGATGGCAGCCGTATCCTTCACAGATTCAGTGTCAAGGTAGGTGCGGATGATTTGGTGGTAGAGTGGTTCGGAGATGCTGGTGGTGAGTTGAATGGTGTCAAGCATGATGTCACCTCGATATGGGTACTTGTAGAGTTGAAACTTGCAAAGAATATTGATTAAGTTTAATATACCACAGCCTCATTATATGTTAACCTAATCTTATTGATCAGCATCATAGCCGGAGCATTTTGTCAACTGTCTCAGGACACCCGAGCTACGAATACTGTGTCCCAAAGTTAAACTTAAACGGAACTTCCAATCCAGTCTCCTTCTCACGCTTATAAGTTATAGCTCTAATTTCATTTTCCTTTTCAAATTTGTGCTTTTTCAAAGCATTGAAAACTCTCATCGCATGTGGGAGATCAAACTGCTTTCGCTCTTCGTCATTTGGAACACAACACATACAAAAGATGTATCCTTCTTAGGGCAATTTCAGATATAGACTTTTTGCAGTGCTTTTGTTATAATGAAAACATTAGTTACGATTACCGTGCCTCGCGTATGGGCGGTAATCAGTAATTCAGAAAGGGAATTGTGTTTATGGCAAAAAACTATAAGCGTCGCGGCTTCACTTTAGTGGAACTTATTGTCGTGCTGGTCATTCTGGCAATTCTTGCCGCCCTCTTGGTTCCGGCTCTAACCGGATATATCGACAAAGCAAAGAAAAATCAAGTCATCGCAGAGACCCGGATGCTGACTCAGGCGGCACAAACGGAATTATCTTCGCTGTATGCTACGGATGAATTTGCGAAGCAAAATATTTCTTCCTCTTACACTATAGCATCAAAAGATGGAAGACCATTGCGTTTGATAGGCGATGATAAGCAGTTGCTCACAAACTTACAAGAACGCTATGACAGCATAGTAAAGCTATCTGAAGTTCCTAGCCTAAATAGCGGCACAGGCAACTTCGCTATATGGGCTGATAAATCCGGTAAAATTGCATTTACTTTTTATCGGGATGGTAAAGGATATACTGGAATATACAGTGCAGAAGACGGTTCAATAGAAGCCTTTAAAGATGTTGAAGTTCCGAAATATGATGAGTTTCTGAACCAGTATAAGAGTAAGGTTGTTTGCCAACCCTTGACTCAGCGCGTGGATGGCAAAGAATATCTGTACTACAGCAAAAACAATGTGTTTGCGTCTCTTGATATAGGCGACTATGAGATAAAGGTCGGCTGGTTGTAATTAACCAAATAAACACCCCCAGCGGAGATTAACTCTCTACTGAGGGTGTTTTTTGTAGCGTTAAAGAATGACTCTACGGCTCATCGTCCATGGTTCAATCACTTTCGTGTCTTCTCCATGGCTCTCTATTGCTATCACTTGAATGATTTCCTCGCAATCTGCAGATAAGTGCTCCATGCAGAGCAGTGCCGCACTCCCCTTCCGGCTTGGCCACAGTGTAACCTTATTCACATCGCGATAGGTGTAGCCGTTGTCGAACGGAGATACCTTGTCGAGTTTGTCCATCGCATCCAGAATCCACTGAAGATTTGGAAGGCAGGAGACCATCTGAGCATCATTGAGGATAATGCCAGCATCAGCATTTAATGTGAAGTCTCGGTCTTCATCTGTTCTGCCTGCGTCAGCAAACGCTTTGTAGAGAATAGCCTTTCCTTGCGGGTCATTTTCAAAGATTTTGAAAATTTTTACATAGCGGCGTTGGATGACCATAATTATTCTCCTGTTCTCTGATTTTGTTTCTTGCATCCATTATAAGCTCTATGTTTAATTTCTACAACTGGCAACTTGGCCTATATTCGGTCTTTACTTTTTTACTGGTATTTTTGTTAATTTTGTTGGAAACCGTGACGAATTATGATAAAGTAAAAATAATTGTAATTTGCTGCATTTTTCTGTCAAGTTTCAGGTGAATACACAAATTATAGTACCTGTCGGTATTATAGAATGGGATATCTGCATAAATCGCTCCTAAAGCCCCGTGTGCACGGAGTTTTCGGAGCGATTTATGCATTCTGGTCGAGCCATACGGACAACCGGTCCCATATCATGCGAAAAGCACTCCAATTCCTCGCCCCCTCGTCTTCTATCGGCCTCTTTGCTGTGTCATCTTTTGCACACTATGAGAAAATAAACTTCTCATTTCA